>Ga0206920_1105_pt1 | contig 20089 bp, 23 predicted proteins | sample Alteio_BWOrgHeat_65_FD_152934 | JGI IMG/M metagenome (GOLD analysis project Ga0206920, IMG submission 152934) | Enriched cells from forest soil in Barre Woods Harvard Forest LTER site, Petersham, Massachusetts, United States -... | ecosystem: Environmental > Terrestrial > Soil > Temperate forest >...
GGAACGAAAATGGCTTTCCAACAAAAAACAGTGGTTCTGGGGATTGGCAAAATGGCCGGTGCTTTGGTCAAGGGCTGGATTTCCTCAAAACTGATCCCGGCTTCGAAAATTATTGGTATCCGCTCGGATGCTTCCAAAACCAAGCAAACTGCCTCGCAATTAAAAATCAAAGTGACTACGGATGCGGCATCCTCTTTAAAAGGCGCCCAGATTGTTATTTTGGGGGTAAAGCCCCAGAAAGTTAAGGAAGTGCTGGGGCAGGTGGGAAGTGCGATTCCTAAAAAAGCGCTGGTGGTTTCTATTGCTGCCGGGGTTTCGACTGAACAAATCGAAAAACTGTTGCCGCAAGGCTGTCCCGTAGTTCGAGTGATGCCCAATACGCCTTCGCTATTAAACGCGGGTATGGCAGCGGTGGCTGGTGGCAAAAGAGCCAAGTCCGCGCAGGTCAAACTAGTGTTAAAACTATTCGCGGCAGTTGGAAAATCCATTGAAGTGAAAGAAGATCAAATGGATTGGGTGACCGCGGTTTCGGGAAGCGGACCTGCTTATATTTTTCACATGATTGAGGCCATGACGGCGGCCGGGGTAAAGGGTGGCTTGAGTGAGAAGGTGGCACTGGAGCTTGTGGCTCAAACAGTTTTTGGCGCGGCTCGGATGGTGCAGGAAACGGGGAAGAGTCCCGAAGAACTTCGTGTTCAGGTGACTTCGCCAGGTGGAACTACTCAGGCAGCTTTAGAGAAAATGACTGAATTGGGATTTAAAGATTTAATCGAAAAGGCCATGACGGCCGCCGCTAAACGCGGTGAAGAACTTCGAAAGATGAATGGTTAAGTGATGGGTACTCTGATTTCAAACACGGTTTATGTACTGACGGCTTTGCTTGATTTAATTGCTTTTGTTTTGGTTCTTGAATGTCTTTCTTTTAACTTGTCGGGGTCTCAATGGAACGGAGTAAGAAAGGGATTGTTTAATCTGACTTATCCTTTGCTTTTGTGGAGTGAAAACTTCTTTTCGGTTCGCCTGGGTAGATTTAACTCCAGGGGTTTATTGACGGCTTTATTGTTGTTTTTGGTGAGTTACTTTGGTTCGCCCTGGCTGGCATTTTTGAGCTATTCATTACGCGGCTAATGGAACTCTCGAAACTCGATCTTCGCGAAGGTCGGGGGTTTTGCACTTTACCGATTAAAGTGATTCCGCGTTCGTCGCAAAATAAGGTGATAGGTGTGGAAAATGGTTTGCTGAAGCTGAAGTTGACGGCCCCGCCGGTTGAGGGCGCGGCCAATGACGGAGTAGTTAATCTTTTATCGAATTGGTTGGGAAAGCCAAAAAACACGGTTGAGTTGGTGAAAGGACAGCAGTCGAGAAACAAGCTGGTGAAGTTGACGGGTATTCGGGCAGAGGATGTCTTAAAAGCGATCGAAAAGCTTAATCACTAAAGGGGATATTCATGGCGCAATTATTTGATCAAATTCAGGAAGCGGTAAAAGAAATTCGCAAGACGACCGCGGCCACACCTAAAGTCGGCATCATTTTGGGAACCGGCTTGGGAGCCTTGGTCCACGAAATTAAAGAACAAGTCATTATCCCTTACGGCAAGATTCCTCATTTTCCGTTGTCTACGGTTGAATCCCATGCGGGTGAGTTAGTGTTTGGCAAGCTGGGGAATACCCCGGTGGTCGCTATGAAGGGCCGCTTTCACCGCTATGAAGGCTATACGCTGCAGCAAGTAACCTTTCCAGTGCGCGTGATGAAAGCCTTGGGCATTGAATATTTGTTGGTGTCGAACGCTTGCGGCGGAATGAACAGAACCTACAATCCTGGCGACTTAATGATCATCGAAGATCACGTGAATTTGATGGGGGATAATCCCTTAATCGGTATTAATGACGACCGTTTAGGGCCTCGCTGGCCCGATATGTGTGAACCCTATTCGAAAGAACTGATCGCTTTGACTGAAAAGATCGCCTGGGAAAAGCGTATCCCGGTGCGTAAAGGCGTCTATGTGGCGGTGACTGGCCCCAATTTAGAAACCCGCGCTGAATACCGCTGGTTATCCACTTTCGCCGATGTGGTGGGTATGTCGACGGTGCCCGAAGTGGTGGTAGGTGTCCATGCCAGCTTAAAAGTTCTGGGTATTTCGGTCATTACGGACAAGTGCGTAGCTGACACCTTAGAGCCGGCCGATATCAAAAAGATCATTCAACATGCCCAGGAAGCTGAACCTAAACTGACTACTTTGATGAAAGAAGTGGCCATCGCTTTGGAGAAGAAATAATGGCGGCTAAAAAACTGAGAGCGGTTCGTTGGGACAAGGGTGTGGTTTATCTTTTAGAACAGCGTGTTTTGCCCTTTCAAGAGAAGTGGGTGAAGTGCGACACGGTTGAAAGAGTTGCCAAAGCCATTGAGGAAATGACCGTTCGCGGTGCGCCGGCTATCGGTATCACGGCCGCTTATGGCGTGGCTGTGGGCGCTATGCGCTCTAAGGCGAAAACTGCCACCGCTTTTGAAAAGGAAGTCGAAAAGGCCATTGCCCGTCTGCGTAGAACCAGACCGACAGCGGTGAATCTCTTTTGGGCGTTGGACCGTATGGCTGAATGCTTGAAGGCTATATCCGTGCTGTCGGTGGCCGAACAAAAGCGCGCGCTAGTTAAAGAAGCTCTCTTGATCCATGCCGAAGACGAAGCTTTGTGCGATCGGTTGGGAAAACATGGTTCTAAACTTTTAGCAAAAGCCAAAAATGTTCTGACGCATTGCAACACCGGCGCTTTGGCGACGGGCGGTGATGGAACGGCTTTAGCGGCAATTACTCACGCGGCCCGAAAAAACAAAAAACTGCATGTGTGGGTGGATGAAACCAGGCCTTATTTGCAAGGCGCCCGTTTGACCGCCTATGAAGTGGCTCATGCCGGGATTGATTTTCATTTGATCACCGACAACATGGCAGCCTCTTTAATGAAAAAGAAAATGGTCGACGCCATCATTGTGGGCGCGGACCGCATTGTGGCCAACGGAGACACGGCGAATAAAATTGGCACTTACGCGTTGGCGGTGATGGCCAAGGCCCATGGGATTCCCTTTTATGTTTCAGCTCCAACAACTACGCTCGATCTAACTAAAAAGAATGGCGATTCAATTGAGATCGAACAACGTAATCCGAAAGAAGTCACGCACCCTCAAGGCGTACCGATCGCGAAAGAAAGCTATCCGGTTTACAATCCTGCTTTTGACGTGACCCCGGGCAGTCTGATCACGGCGATTGTTTTAGAGACGGGTATCTGCCGAGCGCCTTATCAAAAATCACTTCGGTCCGCTTTAACCGCCGCTCAGAAAGAATCTAAGTGAGTCTCGACGTTTCAAAAGACCAACTCTTCACAGACGATCATTATTGTTTGTGCTGCGGTGATAAAAACCCTATGGGCTTTAAAATGAAGTTTCGCTTTGAGGGAGAAAAACTTTTATCTGAAGCGGTCATTCCCAAAGAGTACCAAGGTTTTAATAACGTGGTGCATGGCGGTATTTTGGGGACACTTTTGGATGAACTGATGGTGAATCTTCATTGGTTAAAGGGAGTCAAAGCGGTTACGGTGGAATATCAGGTGCGTTTAAAGGCCCCTTGCCCCACGAATACCAAGGTTTTACTGTCAGCCTGGCCCATTGAAGAGAAGCGAAGCCTTCATTATGTAGGGGCGGATGCCCGGTTAGAGGATGGAACGGTGGTTGCCGAGGCTGCGGCGAAATGCATGAAAATAAAGTAATACTGTTGCGTAAAAGGGATTTCCTGTTACACTGACGTCCGCAAAAAGCCGGTTTATTTAACATGGAGGAATTTGAATGCCTAACGGTCGCAAGCGCCATCGCGCGAAGATTAAGACCCACAAGCGCAAAAAGCATCGTAAGAAGATGCGTGCTCTGTTGCGTCGTCAGGGTCGTTTGTAAGTCTCAATTGTTTGCTAATAGGCCGCTCTTTGAAGAAAGGGGCGGCCTATTTTTTTGCCCAAAAATCCTTATTTTTCGATCAAACCTCCTCAAAAAACCATATATTGTATGTTTTTAAAAATAAATACAATATATAGTGTTGTTGTTTTTAAAAATAAGGACTTAAAGCGATTTTAGCTCTTCTTTCTTTTCAAAAAAAACTTCACGCCTACAATGACGCAGTCACTAGGTTTACAACGCATTATCAACCGCCTCTAAAGTGTAAAAAATGATATTAACGATCACAGAAATCGCAGACAAACTTGGAGTGCACGAACAGACGCTCCGCAATTGGGAACGCTTGGGTCTTTTAAAAGTTTCACGCATTGGTGGAAACCGTACGCGTATTTATGACGACAACGATCTTCAACTTTGCAAAAAGATCGCCAGCTTTTCGGATCAGGGAATTAACTTGAGAGGAATTAAAGCGTTGTTGGCGATGGAAAAAACTGAAAAGCTGAACTAATTATTTCGGCTTTTGGGTTTTTGGCATACCAGCAGTAGTGGCTAAAAATGGCCTAAAACAAGGGTTTTCTGGCAGATAAATCCTTGACAGGGGTGAAAGCTTTGTCATAATGACAAAACTTTTTCCCTTCTAACGATAATTTGAACGAAAAGTGTTTTTTTGTTTGAGTTTGTGGTTCTGCCCCGAATGTTGAACAGTTTGGGATGTGCTGTTGTCTCTAAATGAGACCAAAAAACGGATTGAGGCTATAAAAATTGATCAACCCAATTTCATCCTCTGTTGATCCCATGACCGTTTTGCAAAAGAGCATGGATGCGCTCGCGCTCCAACACCAAGTCATCGCGAATAATCTCGCCAACATCGACACGCCCAATTTCAAAAGATCAGTCGTTTCGTTTCAGGATAAATTGAGCCAGGCCATTAACACCACTCCCGAGTCTCCCTTGTGGAGAACCAACCCGATGCACATGCCGCTTTCTTCGAAGGCGCTTTCTTTAGATAACTTTCAACCGGATGTCCGCACGATTAGCGACACGGTGGGCCGCAACGACGGGAACAATGTCGATATGGAAATGGAATCGGGCCTCATGGCCGAAAACAATCTGCTCTATAACAGCTTGGCGGATGTCACGGGTCGCTATATCGCGAACCTGCGTCATGCGATCACGGAAGGGAAGGCTTAATAAATGGGCGCTCTCTCTGGCGTATTCGCTCCTTTCGCTATCTCGGCATCAGCCTTAACCGCTGAACGTCTCCGCATGGACGTTATCTCGAACAATATCGCTAACGCAAACACCACGCGTACGGTTGATGGCGGCCCTTATATCCGCCAACGGGTTGTTTTTTCTCCGCGTTTTGACGCGGCTCCGGCTTTTTCTTCTTTTATTCCCACGATGACGCCAGATGGACTGCCGGCGGGCGTGCGGGTCACTGGAATTCAAAAAGATTCCGCTCCAGTTAAAATGGTTTATGACCCGGGTCACCCCGATGCTAATGCTGAAGGTTATGTGGCTTATCCCAACGTGAATGCAGTGAACGAAATGGTTGATTTGATTTCGGCAAGCAGAGCCTATGAGGCCAACATTACGGCTTTTAACTCGACGAAGTCGATGGCGCTGCAAGCTTTGTCGATTGGCAAATAGTTTTAAAGAGTGTTGAGAAAACGATTAAAGGTTAAGTGACGATGGAAATACAACCCATACAAATGCCGATTTCCTTAACGCAAAATCCCATTCAGCCGATTGCGCCTATTTCGATGTCGATGAACGCGCAAAGCACCTCGGAAGTTTCGGCGGTTAACTTTAAAGATCTTTTAAATAAGGCTATTTCGGACTTAAACGGCACGCAAACGGACGCCACTGCCTCTATTCAAAATTTGGCGACTGGCGGTTCGGAAAATCTTCATGATGTGATTATTTCGATGGAAAAAGCTGAAATGACGCTGCAGTACGCGATTCAGGTTCGTAATAAAGTGATGGACGCTTATCAATCTGTTATTCAAATGCAGGTTTAAGTTTAAATTTAAAACTCCTTTGAAGAGGATATTTTGAACGAATTTTTACAACAACTTACTCAACAATTCAGAGAAACGTGGGAGCGATTTACCACGTCCCAAAAAATTATGGTGGTCGCTATCCCTGTGGTGGTTTTCGCCGGATTACTGGCGCTCATCGTCAGCGGTTCGCATAGCCAGTACGAAGTTCTCTACTCGCGTTTGGATCAAAAAGACGCCGCCGAAGTGGCGACTGAACTCAAGAAACAAAATATCCCCTACAAAGTCACGACTAAAGACAATATGGTGATGATCTTGGTTCCGTCTGAGAAAGTTTATGACACGCGTTTGACTTTGGCGGGCCAGGGTTTGCCGAAGGGTAATGGCGTTGGTTATGAAATCTTTGACGAGCCGAAGTGGGGTTCGACGGACTTTACTCAAAAAGTTAATTACAAAAGAGCTTTAGAAGGTGAGTTGCAAAGAACAATCGGAAGCCTTCAAGAAATTCAAAGCGCCCGCGTGAGCATCGTCATTCCGGAACCCGAATTATTTACTGAAAAAGAAAAGCCCACTACCGCCTCGGTTGTTTTGGAATTGAAACCGGACTCAACTTTGAAGCGTGACCAGGTTCGTGGAATTGTTCATTTGGTGGCCGCTAGCGTTGAAGGCTTGAAACCTGAACAAGTTAACGTTGTCGACAATCGCGGCAACATTCTTTCTGGATTTATCGCGGAAGAACAAGACGAGAATAACCCTAACAGTGTTGATGGCAACACGCTTACTCAACAGGCCAAGCTGACGTTGCATGATATGGAAGTTCAGCAAAGCTACGAAAAAGAACTCGAACGTAAAATTACAGGCATGTTGAACAAGGTTTTGGGCGGCAATAGCCGTTTCGCGGTGTCCGTTTCAGCTGAACTCAATTTTGATAAAACTGAGAATGATTCTGAAACATTTGAACCGGTTGTAGACGGCCAGGGCATTGCACGATCAACCCAATCTAAAAAAGAACAGTTTGTGGGTGATGGCGCACTTCCCAGCACGATTGTGGGTGGAGTTCCGGGAACTGATACAAATATCCCAGGTTATCAAGCTGCGTCGTCAACCGGCACTAACTCTCAGTACTCTAAAGAAGAAAATACGACTAATTACGAAATCAACCGCACGGTTAAACACAATGTGGTGGCTCCTGGTTCCCCGAAACGGGTTTCAGTGGGTGTTTTTGTCGACAATCTTCAACCGCAACAAGTCGAATCGATTAAGACGGCTGTGATAGCGGCGGCGGGATTGGATATCAACCGAGGTGATCAAGTGGCGGTCGAAAACATGCCCTTTGATAATACCCAGGCTTTGGCCAGCATGAAGGAGACTCAGATGGAGACTCAACAAAATCTTTATATGACGCTGGGCAAGATTGGCCTCATTGTTTTGCTGGCCTTCGGAATTCTTTTGTTCCTGCGCTCAATTTTGAAACCAAAACGTGAAAAGCAGTTCGTGGAAGAAGTTGAAGACGTTGAAGAAGCACCGATGCCCCAAGTAGAAGATTTGATTTCGAATGATATGAGCGTGGAAGATTTGGGCCGCGCTGAATCTGCTATGAACGCTAAAAAACGTGAAATGGTCCGCCGTGAAGTGATGGAAATGGCAAACAAGAATCCTGAAAACATTGCTCAAATTATTAAGAAATGGCTTTCTGAGGAGTAGCGGTTATGAGTGAACCCAAAAAATCAGCGCTAACTGGTGAACAGAAGGCTGCCGCTCTCCTCATCTCATTGGGGCCGGATCTGGCGTCTAAGGTTTATCAGCATTTAAAAGAAGAGTCGGTTGAGCAAGTCACCCTCCAGATCGCTAACTTGCGTAAAATTTCCCCCGAAGAAAAAGACGCTGTCATGCAGGAAGCTCTGAATATCTCAGTGGCTCAAGAATATATCTCGCAGGGCGGCGTGGAATACGCTCACGAGTTGTTGGAAAAGGCCTTAGGCGCTAATAAGGCCATGGAAATCATTAACCGTCTGCAGGGTTCGTTGCAGATGACGCCGTTTGATTACATTAAGAGGACTGATCCGCAGCAGCTGCTTAACTTCATTCAATCCGAACATCCGCAAACCATTGCTTTGATTTTGGCTCACTTAAATCCTGAACACGCCGCAACCATTTTGGGCGCTCTTCCTCTGGAAGTTCAGGTAGATGTGGCGACTCGTATCGCCATTCTGGATCGCGCCGCGCCGGACGTGGTGATGGAAATTGAACGTGTTTTGGAACGCCGCATCTCGGCGATCTTTACCCAAGAGTTTACGGCCGCGGGCGGTGTCCGCTCCTTGGCTGAAGTGCTCAACCGCGCCGATCGCTCGACCGAAAAAGCCATTATGGAAAAGTTGGAAGAATCCAACCCGACTCTGGCCGAAGAAGTCAAACGCCTCATGTTCGTGTTCGACGACCTTATTGTGTTGGACAACCGTACCGTTCAGCAGATTTTGCGCGAAGTTGACGCCAAGGATTTGGCTTTGGCTTTGAAGGGCGCGAAAGAAGAAGTAAAGGAGCATCTGCTCAAGAACATGTCCAATCGCGCGAAGGCGATGATCATCGAAGATATGGAAGTGATGGGACCGGTTCGTTTAAAGAACGCGGAAGAAGCTCAACAGAAGATTATCAATGTCGTTCGGCAGCTTGAAGAACAGGGTGAAATCGTGGTGGCTCGCGGCGGTGATGAAGGAGCCATGGTTTAACTTGGCGGAACGAGGAGTGGTAATTCATGGGGCATGAAGTTCTTTCGAATCAGAACTATGAGTTTGTTGATCAAGGTTACTTGGTTGATAACGGCCCGTGGCAAGAGAAGATTAAGAAAATGAACCAGCGAGAAGAGGCTGGCGCGGGGCAACCCTGGCCGACTCTCGGGTTGGATGAGTTTAAACCTAATTTTTTGCCGGAAAACGCTGAGGCTGAGGGAACGCCAGCTGCCCCGGCTTTTACTGATCCGATTACCGAGGCTGAAGAAAAGGCCCGGACGATTGAACAGAGCGCGAAGAAGAACGCTTACGAAGTGGTAGAACGGGCTCGCTGGGAAGCGGATGACATGTTGAATACCGCTAAAGAAGAAGCGGAAAAGGAATCGAGCGCTATTCGTGACGCGGCCAGGGAACAAGGCCATCAGGAAGGTTTTGAAAAGGGCAAACAAGACGGTTTTGCTCAAGGTGAGATTGAAGGTAAAAATTCTTATTCGGGTTTGATGACGAATCTGAACAGTCTTATCGACAATTTGACGTCCGAACGTAAAAAGCTGGTGGCGGATTTGCAGCCCATGCTGGTGGAGTTGGTGGGCGAGGCTCTTAAAAGATGTTTGGGTAAAGAAGCTGAAAAGGGAACCTTGGTAGTTGAGTTTGTGAAAGAGGCTCTGGCAAAGGCCCAAGACAAGGTTCAGTTGAAGCTGCATTTGAACCCTGACGATATGTCTGAAATTGAAGCGCAGAAGAAACAGCTTCAATTATCGGTCGGTGTAGCTGAGATGGAATTGATTGCCGATGCCCGTGTGGAACGGGGCGGATGCTTGTTGGAAACTGAAGGTGGCTCGGTGGATGTACGCTTGAACACGGTGGTTGAACAAGTGAAAGAGTCTTTGACATCTGAAATGAAGAAATAGTCTAAGGGGAAAAGCATGAATCCGTTGTTGAACGATATCATCCCTCCCTTAGATGGCTTGAAGAAGAGTTTGGAAAAGACGGATGTGACCCGTGTTAATGGCCGAGTTGAGCAAATAGTTGGGTTGGTGATTGAGTCGACAGGTCCTGCGGCGTCTGTGGGTGAAGCCTGCTGGATTACTCCAGCGAGCGGAACGGGCGATCCGATTTTGGCTGAAGTGGTTGGGTTTAGACAGAACCATGTATTGCTTATGCCGCTTGGCGACATGCGGGGGTTAGGTCCTGGCAGTGAAGTGGTGAAGACTGGGAGTTCTTTTAAGATTCTAGTGGGTGACCAGCTTTTAGGCCGGGTGATTGATGGGATGGGTATGCCGCTGGATGGGAAGGGACCGTTGAGCTCTTTGAGCCAAACTTACCCCATTCACCGGGATCCTCCTCCTGCAATGGAAAGGCGCCGCATTTCAGCGCCGGTAGCCACTGGGGTAAGGGCGATCGATTCGCTCTTAACTTTGGGAGAAGGTCAGAGACTTGGTATTTTTGCCGGGTCGGGTGTGGGCAAAAGCACGTTGCTGGGGATGATTGCTTGCAACACTGAAGCGGATGTTAACGTGATTGCTTTGGTGGGCGAGCGCGGCAGAGAAGTGAAAGACTTTTTAGAGAGGGATTTGGGAGAGAAAGGGCTGGCCCGTAGCGTGGTGATTGTCGCTACATCGGATCAACCCTCTCTCATCCGTATCCAAGCGGCTTTGGTGGCGACAGCGGTCGCGGAATATTTCCGTGATCAGGGCAAACGAGTGATGTTGATGATGGATTCGATTACTCGTTTCGCGATGGCGCAAAGAGAAGTAGGGTTGGCGATTGGTGAACCGCCGACCACGAAGGGTTACACACCTTCAGTGTTTGCGTTGTTGCCGAAGATATTGGAAAGAGCTGGTACGACCTCTCATCAGGGAAGTATCACCGGCATTTACACCATTTTGGTGGAAGCGGATGACATGAATGAGCCGGTGGCGGATGCTTGCCGGTCGATTTTAGATGGACACGTAGTGTTGTCGAGAGATTTGGCGGCGCAGAATCATTATCCCGCTATTGATGTGTTGAACAGCGTTTCCCGCGTGATGCGGGATATTGTGAAGCCGGAACAATTGCAGGCGGCCGGTAATATCCGGTCGATGTTGGCGACTTATAAAAGTGTTGAGGATTTGATCGCGATTGGCGCTTATGTCAAAGGGAATAACCCTAAGGTTGACCAGGCGGTGGCTAAGTTGGACGCGATACAGGGATTCTTAAAACAGTCTCGTGAAGAGTCGGCGCCTTGGGCCGATACGATGCAAAAACTGAATGGGTTTATAGGTTAGGCGGATATGGCTCAACGATTTCAGTTTCGCTTAGAGCAGGTGTTGAATCTGCGTAAGCAGATTGAAGATGTCAAAGTCCGCGAGTTGGCGGTGGCTAAGAAGCATTTGTTAGAAATTGATATAGCTTTAAACAAACATGTCGAGAAGCAGGAGGAGTTTTTAAAAGCTTGTGTCGAGCTCGAGAAGAACGGCATGGTGACCGCTGAACAGGTTATGACATATTTTGAATATAAAGAAGCACTGTCGAAAGAAGAAAAAGAGTTTCGTAAACGGCAAAACGACTGGATGTTAGAAGTTGAACGCCGTCGCAGAGAAGCGGTGAAGGCCTCGCGCCAACGCCAGCTTTTAGAAAACTTGAGGGATAAGAAAAAACGGGTACATGCCCAAGAAGTGCAGAGCGAAGAGCAGAAGTTTTTGGATGAGGTTTCCTCAATCGCGTTTGCTAGGCGTGAGAGGGCTAAAAAGTCGGTTTCGTTTAGCTGAGGTTGAAGGTAGTTGAGAATTTGGCTTGATGCCTTCAGGTGAATAACCTGATGGAAAATAGGGAGGTTTATTGTGGATATAGCAACAGTCGTCGGTCTAGTCCTGGGTTTCGTGGGCGTGTTCGGTGGAGCTGTCTTGGACGGCGTTCACATTGGCGCGTTGTTTCAGGTTTCAGCCTTCATCATTATCTTCTTCGGTACGGCCGGAGCCACAATGATGAGCTTTCCTTTTGACACGGTTAAAGAAGTTATGCCGGTTTTGAAAAAAGCCTTTAAACGCCAAGAATTAGACGCGGCAACGATTGTGACCCAGTTGGTGGGTTTCGCGACCAAGGCCCGCCGTGAAGGTTTGCTGGGTTTGGAAAGCGAATCGGAATCTATTACGGATCCCTTTTTGAAAAAAGGCTTGCAGTTGGTCGTTGACGGTACGGACATTGAAATGATCCGCAACATCATGGAAACCGACGTGGCCTTCCTAGAATCCCGCCACAAAACGGGTGAAGGCTTGTTTGGCACCTTCGGTGGTTTTGCCCCGACTCTCGGTATTATCGGTACAGTCTTGGGTCTCGTTCACGCTCTGGGTACCTTCGGTGAAGGTAACGCGGATGCTAATGCTCTCGTCGGCGCTATCGCGACGGCCTTTATCGCCACTCTTTACGGGATTTCTTTCGCTAACTTATTTTTCTTGCCGATTTCTTTCAAACTAAAGGCCAATAGCCAACAGGAAGTTCTCTTGCGTGAAGTGATGTTGGAAGGGATTTTGGCTATTTCGGCGGGTGATAACCCTCGTATCGTTGAAGAAAAACTCAAAGCCTTCTTGCCTCCTAAGGTGAAGGTCTTGATGGAAGCTCAAAAAGCCCAGAGTGGAAACAAAGAAGAATAGTTCGTATGAATTTGATAGAGATTGATTTGGAGAGCATGAATGCCTAAACGTAAAAAAGGCGGCGGCGGCGAGAGCATGGAGATGGAATCCGGCGGCGGGATGCGCTGGTTGCTGACCTATGCCGACTTGATTACCCTGCTTCTCGCTCTTTTCGTTATTCTTTTTGCCATGGCCTCGAGCAGTGCCGCGACTAAAGTTCAAATCATGGCGCAGTTCAGACATGTGTTTGGGCCCATTGAAGGAAGCCCAAATCTTTTGCCGTCGCAGGGCTCTAACAACGGGGATCATTACAAAATTGTTCCCGGTGAACCTGAAGAAGGTGGTCCGGGGGGACCTAAAAAACCGACCGCTCCAGCAGCCAAGGGTAAAAGCATTGAAGGTGAACTGAAAGCCAAGTTGCAGTATCAAATTGGGGTGAACCATGTCTCCATCCGCAAAGAAGCTCGGGGCTTGGTGATTAGTCTTTTAACGGACAAAGTACTTTTTGATTTGGGCGATACTCGGTTGAAGCCTGAAATGAAAGGTATTTTGAGTGATATCGCGGAAGTGTTAAAACACCATCCGGATAAGCAAATCGCCATTGAAGGCCATACGGATGATTTGGCTATTCAAACGCGTAAAGCGCCCAGCAACTGGGAGCTTTCTGCCTTAAGAGCGACGTCCGTGGTAGAGTATTTTGTGACGTATAAAGGGATGGACCCGAGCCGTTTTTCGGCGGCGGGTTACTCGGAGTACCAACCTTTGGTGCCCAATATTAGTGAAGCGAATCGGCGGATTAACCGCCGGGTCGACATTATCATTCAGAAGTTAGATTAATTTTTAGGAGGCTGTAATGGCAGAGCAAAACGATAAGGGCGCAAAGGGATTACTCAATGTGGTTCTGATCCTAAGCTTGGTCAGCTTATTAGGGATCATCGGATTGGGAATCGGCATGTACATGCTGTGGGCCTCTAAGACCCAACCCAAAGAAACCAAGGTCATCGAACAAAAGCCCGAGCCTGGAAAAATCTATGATATGGGAACCTTCATCGTAAATTTGGCGGATGAAGAAGTCTCCCGTTATGCTCGTACCCAAATTCAGCTGGAATACAGCAAAGTGAACCTTGAATTAGATAACGAGATCAAAGAACGTGATCCGCAAATCAAGGATTTAATCAATACCTTGCTGAATGACCGCAAGTCGGCCGAACTCTCTACCTCGGAAGGTAAAGAGCGGTTCCGCCGTGAGCTGCAGTTAAAAATTAATCAAATACTGAAGTATGGCGCGATTACCAATATCTACCTAACTCAGTTCGCGATTCAATGATCTGGTTTGCCCTAGGCAAAGAAAGGAGAGACAACAATGGATGATTTGCTATCCGATAATGAGGTAAGTGCTCTACTTTCTGAATTAGACATGGGTGATATGGGTGCGGATGCCGGTGCGGCTTCCTCTTCCATGAGCAGTATGTCTGATGAGCCTGTTCGCTCGAAGGTCGCTTCCGCTCCTGAAGTGGGAACGATTGTTGACGACAAGGGCCGTAAGATCAAGAAGTACGACTTCAACCGTCCGAACCGCTTTTCTAAAGATCATATGAAGACTTTGGAAATGCTTCACGAAATCTTCTCGAGAAGCTTTACGGCTTCCATCGCGGCTTACTTAAGAACAGTCGCTGAAATTAAAGTTGTCTCTGTGACTCAGCTGCCTTTCCGTGAATATACGATGTCGCTGCCTCGGCCTGATTGTATTTTCACTTTTAAGATGGAACCTTTGGAAGGTTCGATGCTTTTAGAAATTAATCCTGAGTTAGTTTTGACTCTGGTGGATCGTATTTTGGGCGGGCCTGGCAAAGCACCTCCAGCCTCCCGTGAATTGACGCTGATTGAGCAGTCAATCATTGAAAAAATCATCAACCGTGGTTTGGAAAATCTTCAAGAAGCCTGGCTCAAAGTGGGCCACTTCCAACCGAAAATTACGGGTTATGAAACGACCGCTCAGTTCGTTCAGGTCGTGGCGCCCAGCGAAATCGCAGCGGCCATTGAGTTTGAGGTCAAAGTAAATGATGTGACCGGCAAAATGTCGATGTGTATTCCTTATGTTGTTTTGGAACCTATTATCGGCGACTTGTCCGCTCAGAAATGGTTCACTGTTGGTAAAAAAGAATCTACGGCTGAAACGGTTGAAAGCTTGACCAAGGTTATGAAAGAAACGACTGTTCCTTTTGTGGCGCGGGTTGGGCAGACGCAAATTACGGTCCGCGATATGTTGAAACTCTCTGTGGGTGACGTAGTTCGTTTGAACTCCAGTCCGAACAACGAAATTGAAGTTCTTATTGAAGGCTTGGTGAAACTCATGGGACGTCCCGGCGTTTCTTCCAAGAAAAAAGCGATGCAAATCACAAGAATTATGTCGAAAGACGCTTAAGAGCGTTTTGTGGGGAGCCATGACGGATACAGTAAAACTTAAAAAGTTTGGTGATCAGGTAGCGGCGGGTTTGGCCGAGGCCATCAACGCTTTACTCGGGAAAGAAGTGCATGTTGGGCTTTCCAATGTGGTTACGGTATCGGCTGGGGAGTTGGCCGGCTCATTAGACTACTCTTGCTTTTGTGCCGTTCTTAAAGGTTCGCAGGGTTTGAATGGTGAAGCGCTCTTGTTGGTTAAAGAAAGAGACGCCTCGATTTTGTCCGACCTTTTAATCGGGCAAGACGGCGCTAACGCGCCGGATAAAATGACGGAATTGCACCTTTCGGCATTTGGTGAAGTGGTTCACCAAATGGTCGAGGTTTTTAATAAAGAAGTGAAGCAGTCGGCTGGGCCGGAAGCGGCTTGGGTAGTTGAAAAGACAGAGGTTCAAGATCAATCTCTGGTTGGACAAAGTTTGGGGCAGCTAACCGCTCCTTTGGTTGTTTTTTCTTTTGGTGTGTTTGTGCAGGATTTGTTGTCGGGTGATCTGTTGTTTTGTCTTTCTGAGTCGGCGGCATCGCAGTTCGCTGCTGATGAGGTTAAACCGGTAACTGGTACCGGTAATGTTAAAAAAGGTGTTTCAGCAGTGAACACCCAAAAGCGCGCGGGAGGTAGTGGTATGTCTCAATCAGATAATGAACGTGGTGGCAACATCGGTCTTTTGATGGATGTTCCTTTGAAGCTGACGGTCGAATTGGGCCGCACCAGCCGCACGGTAAAAGAAATTTTGGCTTTAGCCCCTGGTTCAGTCGTTGAGTTGGACAAATTGTCCGGCGAAGCGGTTGATATCTTGGTGAATGAAAAATTGATCGCCAAGGGTGAAGTTGTGGTTATCGACGAAAACTTTGGTGTTCGTATTACGGAAATCCTCAATCCCGAGGAACGGTTGACCGCGGTTCAAGGTTAACGGGCCCGAAGGAAGGGCTTGAGCCTCATGTACTACAGTCATACTTCTTCTCGACACTCATGGCGGCTAAGCGCTTTGGTTTTAATCGGCTTAGGGCTATGTGTTTTGCTTTTTGCGAATGCTTCGCGCGCTTTCGCTATTGAGCCTACCAGTCAACTTTTTCAACAAAATCCTACCGGCGTTAACACGCCGCAAGAAAAACCAGGACAACCTCTGGCTTTGCCCGAGGCGGGCGATAGCTCGACGCCCGGTGTTTTTGTGACCTTTCTCCATGTGATTTTAAATTTAGCCCTCATTGCGGGCCTGATTGTGGCCACGGTTTGGGGTTTGAAGTTTGTGTGGGAAAGACGCGGCTTGACGAACAACGCGGACGAAACCAAGCCCATCAAACTTTTGACCTCCACTTATCTTGCTCCTAGAAAAGCCATCCATTTAGTTGAGGTAGGGAATCGCATTTTGGTTTTGGGTGTGGGAAATGATGAAATTACGAAACTTGATGTCATTACAGACCCGGCTGAAATGGAAATGATCCGTCAGTCCACACAAGCAGGATTTCCAAATATTTTAGAAAGACTCATACACCGTGAAGTGGCCGAGAAGAGCAACGAAGAGACTGAACAAATGATTGCTGAAAGCAATGAGACGGTTGGTGGTTATGTTGAAAAGTTAAAACACGCTGGCCGTAAACGTAAAGGCGAAAATAACCAGTCGGACGACCGTTCATGAAGAAGAAACTAATTTCGGTTTCGGCGCTTGTTCTTTTGTTTCTATCCCTGTCTGCCATTGGTTCTATGGCCGCAGACATTCCTTTTCCAGCTATTCGTTTAGGAGTGGAGCAGGCTAAAAATCCCCAAGATGTGGCGCTCAGTATCCAAATTTTACTGGTCTTAACGGTTTTGTCTTTGGCTCCAGCCATATTGATCATGATGACGTCTTTTACGCGTATCATCATTATCTTGTCTTTTCTTCGGCAGGGGCTTGGCACTCAACAGGTTCCGCCCAACCAGATATTGGTGGGGCTGGCTTTGTTTTTGACCTTCTTCACCATGCAGCCAACTTTTGAACAAATCGACAAAGATGCTTTAGTTCCTTATATGGCCGGGAAGATCGGTACGACCGAGGCTTTTAAAAAAGCTGAAGATCCTATTCGTAAGTTTATGTTTAAACAGGTTCGTGAAAAAGATTTGGCGCTGTTCGTTGCGCTTTCTAAATCCAGCCGTCCGCGCACGCCGGCGGATATTTCCACCTGGGTTTTAATACCTTCGTTCGTAATCAGTGAATTGAAAAAAGCTTTCGAGATGGGTTTTATTATTTTTATACCATTCTTAATTATTGATATGGTGACGGCTTCCGTTTTGATGTCCATGGGTATGATGATGCTTCCTCCTGTTCTTATTTCTTTGCCGTTTAAGATTTTGCTTTTCATCATGGTGGATGGTTGGAACTTAATCGTTCGCTCCATCGCCTTAAGCTTTTAGGGACCGGGGCCAAAATGACAGTTGAATTCGTCGCTGATTTAGCCAGCCGCGCGCTTTGGATCACCCTGCTTGTTTCCGCGCCCATTTTGGGTTTGGGATTGGCGGTCGGTGTGGCTGTTTCTATTTTTCAAGCGGTTACCCAAATTCAAGAAATGACTTTAACTTTTATCCCTAAAATCATTGCCATTTTTATCGCTATTCTTATTTTTGGAAAATGGATGATGCTTATTCTGCTGAACTTCACCTCGAACTTGTGGATTAACCTGCCGAACTACGTGAAGTGAGGCGTTTATGCCTACGAATCCTTTCCATTTTGACGCCGCTGATGTTATCGCCTTTGTCCTTGTTCTTGTTCGAATGGCAGGACTCTTTCTAACAGCGCCTCTTTTTTCCAGCAAAAACATCAATGTGATGCTCAAGGCTGCCTGGATTCTTCTTATTACCTTTTTAATTTTTCCAGTGGTTGATTTTAAACCTGAAACTCTGCCGGGACCCGGTTTGGCGCTGGGTTTGGCGGTTATTCGTGAGGTTTTAGTGGGTTTGTCTATTGGTATGGGCGCTACGATGATTTTGTCCGGAATTCAAATGGCTGGTCAAATCGCGGATACTCAAATGGGATTGGGGTTAGCCAATGTCATCGATCCGATGACCAACACACAGGTTTCGGTCATGGGACAATTTTATTACATGGTTGCAATTCTGATTTTTTTGGCGGTTGATGGCCATCACATGTTGATTCACGCTTTGGTGGATAGTTTTTCGGTGGTTCACTTAGCTCAAGCGCATTTCACGCCGGCTTTAGGCGCGAAAATGATGTCTCTTTTTTCTCAAATGTTTTTTGTCGCGTTTAGGGTAGGTGCACCCATTATCGGTGCGCTTTTTATTACTAACATGGCTCTGGGGATTGTGGCCAGAACCGTGCCCCAAATGAACGTTTTTATTGTGGGCATGCCGCTCAATTTGGGTGTGGGTTTATTGATAGCGGCGACTTCAATGTCCTTTTTTGTTTACGTGATGCAAGGCATTATTCAAGGGATGTACCGTGATATTGTGGTTTTAATTCAGGCGATGCGCTAAACCCTCGCGAAAAGGTTTTTAAATGGCTGATCCTTCTAAAACAGAACAGGCAACGCCAAAAAAGAAACAGGAAGCCCGTGAAAAAGGGCAGATTGCGCGGTCCGTTGAACTTAACTCCGCCATCATTCTTTTAACCGCGCTTATTACGCTCCGTTATGTCGGCCCGTTTTTAATCAACTCGATGGGAAAACTTTTTATTTTCAGCTATGAAAACATGAATGCCGGGTTTGGTATGGACAATGTTTATACCTACACGGTTTTTTACATGATGGAAATTTTTAAAATGGTCGCGCCAATCTTGCTGGTGATGCTGGTGGTCGGCCTAATTGTGAATTACATGCAAGTGGGTGTTTTATTTACCTTGCAGCCCTTAACGCCAAAACTCAGCAAGATCAATCCTATCGCGGGTTTTCAAAGACTCTTTTCCAGACGATCGCTGATTGAATTCGTTAAATCTCTTTTGAAGTTAACTCTGATTGGCTGGCTGGGTTATCAGGGCGTTAAGGCTTCTTTGCCGCAATTGATTCCGGCGATGGATATGCAAGGCGTAGAAGCGATCAAGTTTGTCGGCACATTAACCATGAATGTTTTAAACCGAATCATCATCGCTTTGATGGTGATCGCGGCTCTCGATTTTTTATACCAACGCTGGGAACATGGCGAGAGTTTGAAAATGAGCAAGCAAGAAATTAAAGATGAGTTCCGTCAGGCCGAAGGGGATCCGATGATTAAGGCCCGCATCCGCCAAATCCAAAGAGAAATGGCAAGGCGGAGAATGTTTGAGGCGGTGCCTAAGGCGACCGTGGTCATTACGAACCCCACTCACGTCGCGGTAGCTTTGGAATATAAAGACGGCATGCAAAGCCCGATGGTTTTGGCAAAGGGCGAAAGAGTTATCGCGGAAAAAATCAAAGAAGTGGCCCGCAAACATAATGTTCCTATCGTGGAAAATCCACCTTTGGCCAGGGCGCTTTTAAAGCAGTGTCCTATCGGAGCGCCCATCTCACCTGACCTTTTTGAGGCCGTGGCGGAGGTTTTGGCTTTCGTCTATCGCATGAATCGAAAGAAGAACGTTTCGGTTTCAATGACCACTAAATAGGGCTTAAATAATCGTTTTTTTGGCTAAAAGGGTGTGGAACCAGCGGTGATTCGGACTACAATGTGGGTTCTCAAAATGCGGTAGAAAGGCCGATTTAACAGGATATGGCTGAAGCGATAACCTTAAAAACCATTCAAAAAAATAGCCATTTTCTAGTGGCTTTTGCCGTTGCCATGATCGTGGTCATGCTCGTCATTCCTTTGCCCTCGTGGATGCTCGATATTCTGATTTCACTCAACATCACTTTAGCTTTAGTGGTGGTCATGATTACGATGTACACCTTAGAACCTCTGCACTTCTCAATTTTTCCCACTTTAATTCTCATCACCACTCTGTTCCGTCTGGCTTTAAGCATCTCTGCTACTCGTTTGATTTTGCTCAGGGGTAATGAAGGCCCTTCGGCTGCTGGAAAAGTCATTGAGGCGATTGGAAGCGTAGTGGTGGGCGGCAGCTATTGGGTAGGTTTTGTTATCTTCCTCATTTTAGTCATTATTCAATTTGTGGTCATTACTAGCGGTGCTCAGCGCGTGGCTGAAGTCGCGGCTCGGTTTACTTTGGACGCTATGCCCGGAAAACAAATGGCCATTGATGCCGATTTAAACTCGGGGCTCATCACTGATGACCAGGCTCGTAAACGTAGAAAAGAAGTTGAGCGGGAAGCGGACTTTTATGGAGCTATGGATGGTGCCGGTAAATTCGTTCGTGGTGACGCTATTGCGGCCATCATTATTGTGATTATTAACGTTTTGGGCGGATTCGCGGTGGGTGTGATTAATGGCGGGATGGCGTTAACC
>Ga0206920_1106_pt1 | contig 20008 bp, 17 predicted proteins | sample Alteio_BWOrgHeat_65_FD_152934 | JGI IMG/M metagenome (GOLD analysis project Ga0206920, IMG submission 152934) | Enriched cells from forest soil in Barre Woods Harvard Forest LTER site, Petersham, Massachusetts, United States -... | ecosystem: Environmental > Terrestrial > Soil > Temperate forest >...
TCGCGGTAATGAAAGATAGAGGCGGCTAACACAGCGTCCGCTTTACCCTTCGTGATACCTTCCGCGAGATGCTCGAGCGTGCCTACCCCGCCGGAGGCAATGACCGGCACATTGACCGCGACCGAGATAGCCTTGGTTAGTTCCAGGTCATAGCCGTTCTTCATACCGTCCTGGTCCATGCTGGTGAGAAGAATTTCGCCCGCGCCCAACCTCACGCCTTCTTTGGCCCATTCGACCGCGTCTTTGCCCGTGGCCGTCCGGCCGCCGTGTGTATAAACTTCCCAGCCTTTTGAGACATCGTTGGCATCTTTTCGCTTAGCGTCGATGGCCAGAACAATACATTGGGAGCCAAACTTTTCCGCGCCATCATGAATAAGTTGAGGGTTTTGAACAGCCTTGGTGTTGAGGGAGACTTTGTCCGCGCCGGACTTGAGAAGGATGCGGATATCATCGGTCGTGCTGATGCCCCCGCCCACGGTGAGCGGCATAAAAACCGCCTCGGCGGTGCGGCGGACCACATCCAGCAGGATACCGCGTTTTTCATGGGAGGCGGTGATATCGAGAAACACTAATTCGTCCGCGCCCTCGGCATCGTACTGCTTGGCGATTTCAACCGGGTCGCCCGCGTCGCGCAGATTTTCAAAACGCACGCCTTTCACCACCCGGCCTTCTTTCACGTCCAGGCAAGGGATGATGCGTTTGGCGAGCATTATTTTTTCTTCCGGCGGGTTTTAGTGGTGGCGACCGGCTCTTTAGCGATCTTAATCGCGATCTTGAGATCGATCTTGCCGGTGTAAAGCGCCTTGCCGACAATGACCGACGAGATGCCGTACTTTTCCAACTTTTTGGAATGCTCAATGTCTTTGTAACCCGAAATACCGCCCGAGATGATGACCGGAATATCGACCTTTTGCGCCAACTCTTTGGTGCTCTTAAAGTTGGGGCCTTCCAACATGCCGTCACGCTGAATGTCCGTAAAGATAATCGCGCTGACGCCCAGGTCTTCCATTTCTTTCGCCAGATCGATGGCGGTAACTTTAGTCACCTGTTTCCAACCCTTAATGGCTACATAACCTTTTTTAGCGTCAATGCCCGCGATGATATTTTTGCCGTACTCTTTGACCGCTTCTTTCACGAAGTCTTTGTTCAACACCGCCGAGGTTCCTAGAATGACCGAAGTCACTCCGGCGTTCAGGACCTTTTCAATTGTCTTGATGTCGCGGATACCGCCGCCCATTTGCACTTTGAAATCGGTCGCCTTGATAATTTCTTTGACGTAGTCGAGATTGGAGAGTTTGCCGGAAAAAGCGCCATCCAAGTCAATCACATGAAGGCGCTTGGCGCCTTTGAGCTTCCAGAGTTTGGCCACCGAAACCGGTTCCTGGGAATAGACCGTCTCGTCGCGTAAATCGCCCTGCACCAGACGTACCGCCCGGCCTTTTCTGATATCAATCGCTGGAATAACGTACATAGCCCGACCTCAATATTTAATTTTGCTGCTTTACCAAATCTTTAAAATTCTCATAAATCTTCAGACCCACACCCTGGCTCTTCTCGGGGTGAAACTGGGTGCCAAACACGTTCTTTTCCCAAACCATGCTGGTGAAATCCAACCCGTAAGATGTCTGGGTCGCGGCGATACTATCGTTTTTCGGAACCACATAATAAGAGTGTACAAAGTAAAGATAATCCCCGTCCTTGAGCCCCTTCAGCAAAGGGTTTCCCTGCTTCTTAATCTGAATCTGGTTCCAACCCATATGGGGGACTTTTTGCCCTTGATCAAACTTCACAACCTTGCCCGCGAAAACATCCAGACCCTTGGAATTGCCAAACTCTTCGCTCTCGGAAAAGAGCATTTGAAGCCCCACGCAAACCCCCAGAAAGGGTTTGCCGGAGTTGATAAAACCTTTAATGGCTTTCGCCAGATCGGAGCGGTGCATGGCGTCCATCGAGTCTTTAAAAGCACCCACGCCTGGCAGAACCACGCCATCAGATTTTTCCACATCATGCCAGTCGCTGGTCACGCGGGTTTCAGCGCCCACCTTTTCCAGGGCTTTGGCCACGCTATGTAAATTGCCGACGCCATAATCAACTACCGTAATCATCAGAAAACCCCAAATTTTAAATTTTGAATGTTAAGTTTCCCCCAAGCCTCTTTAAAAAAATAAAGAGCCTTGGGGACGTCCTCATTTTCAATTTTTCCTAAAAGATGAAATGAGGGTAAATTAATGTGTGTTTCCGCAGAGCGGAAACTATCAACAATTTAAAATTCATAATTAAGAATTCAAAATTGCTGTTAGATTTTGCCTTTAGTGGAGGGAATACCCTTCACTTTGTCGTCATGCGCCGTGGCCATTTTGAGGGCGCGGGCAAAACTCTTAAACGCCGCTTCCACAATGTGATGGCTGTTGCGGCCATGAATTTTTTCCAGGTGCAGGTTGAACTTGCCGTTATCTACCACCGCGCGGAAGAAATCTTCCACCAGTTCGGTGTCGAAATTGCCGATACGCTTCTTCACCATCAAATCCAAATTGAAGTTGATGTAATTCCGTCCGCTTAAATCCACGACGGCACGAACCAAGGCTTCGTCCAACGGAACGTAAAAGTGACCATAGCGGGAAATACCATGCTTGTCGCCTAGAGCTTTATCCAAAGCAAAACCCAAAGCAATGCCTATATCTTCCACTGTGTGATGATCGTCAATGTGCGTGTCACCCTTAGCCTTGACGGTTAAATCAAAGCCGCTGTGTTTGCTGAGGGCTTCGAGCATGTGATTGAGAAAGGGAACCGGGGTTTTGATGTCGTTCTTGCCCGAGCCGTCCAAATTGAGGACGAGGGTAATATCAGTTTCTTTTGTTTTGCGGTGAATTGTCGCGATGCGCTGCTTAGCCATGAGTTTCTCCGTTAGAGGAGCTTCTTGAGCTCCGTTAAAAGCCGGTGATTTTGTTCCGGCGTCCCAATCGTGATGCGAAGCGAGTGTTTCAGCCTCGGATGGGAGAAGTATCTTATCAAAATGCCCTTCTTTTTGAGATTTTTGTACAGACTCTCGGCGCTGGGATGGCCCTGACGGGTGGCCAAAACAAAGTTAGCGTGGCTGTCGGGCACGGAAAAACCCATATTTCGCAGGGCCTCGGTCATGCTATCCCGCTCGAAGCGGATTTTTTTTACGTTCTTGTGAACCGTTTCCAAACTTTCGGCTGTCAAAGCCGCCAACCCGGCGGCTTGAGTCACGCGGTTCACGTTATAAGAATCTTTCACCTTCATCAGTTGTTCCACCACATCGGGATGGGCAAACACATAACCAAGGCGAACACCCGCCAGCGAGAAAGACTTGGACATGGTGCGGAGAATAAGAACATTCGGATATTTTCTAGCCAGTTCCAAACAGCTGGTATCGGCAAAATCCACATAAGCCTCATCGATCAAAACCAAACCCTTCGCTTTGACGACAAAAGCTTCAATTTCGTCCAGCGGATAACAATTACCGATAGGCGGATTGGGATAGCCAAAAAAGGTCAGCCGGGCGTTGGGCGAAAACTTTTCGAATGATAGATGAAAAAACTCGTTCAGTTTCACTTCTTTAGTTTTAGCCTCACGAATGGCGGCCAGCACGGGATAGAGACTGTAAGTAAGATCCGGATATTGAACCAGGTCGCCCTTACCCACCGAAGCAGCAAAGAGAATGGAAAGAATTTCATCCGAGCCATTCCCTACCAAAACACCTTCCACCGGCCAGTCGTACACTTCAGCCAAAGCGTGGCGAAGCGTATCGGCGGTTGGTTCAGGATAAAGTCTCAGACGTTCATCAGCCACATAATGAAAAGCCTTCAAAATCGGCGCGGGCGGAGGAAAAGGACTTTCGTTGGTATTGAGTTTGATGACTTTGGGGTCACTGGGTTGTTCCCCGGGCGTGTAACCCTTCATTTTGAGAACAGCGGGCCGGAACCACTTAGAAAGCGATTTATTTTTCATATTCACACCCAATAGTTTTTAGAAAATCAGAGCCTATAACGCACACTTTGCGCGTGCGCGGTCAAACCTTCTTCTTCAGCGAAATCCACAGTGGCTTTGCCCAGGGCTTTGAGACCCGGCTTTTTGACTTCAAGCAAGTTGGTGCGTTTTAAAAACTCGAACACCGACAAACCTGAAGAGAATCGGGCCGTGCCGTTAGTCGGCAGAACGTGGTTGGTGCCAGCGGTGTAATCACCAAAGGCTTCAGCGGTGTTCGGGCCGATAAAAATGGCGCCGGCGTGTTTCAATTCGGGAAGCCATTTTTTGGCGTCTTTCGCCAAGATTTCCAAATGTTCCGGAGCAAAGCGGTTGGAGAAAACTTGCGCTTCCTTACGAGTCTTCATCAAAATAATCGCTCCACGGCTGTTGACTGAATCGGTAGCGATCGTTTCACGCTTGAGCCAGCCTAATTGCTTACGAACTTCCGCCGCGACTTCTTTCGCATAGGATAAAGAGGTTGTCGCCATGAGGGGCATGGCCATTTCATCATGCTCCGCCTGGGCTAAAAGATCCGCCGCCGCCCAGGCGGCCGGTACGGTTCCATCGGCCAAAATCAGCACTTCACTGGGACCAGGAAACCCATCAATGCCCACCTGTCCAAATACCTTGCGTTTCGCCAGGGCCACAAACAAATTGCCAGGCCCCGTAATTTTATCCACCATAGGTACGGACTTAGTTCCGTAAGCCAAAGCCGCGATGGCCTGAGCCCCGCCAATCTTCAGAATCGTATCCGCGCCGGACAAAGCCGCCGCCGCGAGAACAATGGGATTCACCTTGCCGTCTTTTTTCACCGGTGTAACGACGACCACCTCTTTCACCCCGGCCACCTTGGCCGGAATGACATTCATGACAACTGAGGAAGGATAAGCCGCTAAGCCGCCCGGTACATAAAGGCCAGCCCGGTCCACTGGCACCCAGCGTTGGCCCGAGGCCACTTGAGAACCATTACGGAACCAATCTTTCGGTTTTTCACTGGTGTGAAAAGCCTTCACATTTTTGATGGCGATTTGAATGGCGGTTTTAATATTCGCAGGCAGCACTTTGAGCGAGGCTTTAATTTCAGCAGGAGTGACTTTGATATTCTTGGCGTTAATGGCAAAACCATCGAACTTACGGGTATAGCCAAACAAAGCCTGGTCGCCCTTGAGGCGGACATCATCCACAATGCGGTCAACGGCCTGCACCGGCGTTAAATCTTTGCCGAAAGTCTTTTTGGTCAGCGAAGCGCGGCTTCCCGCTCCCTTGAGGGACAAGAGCGGCTCCCGGCGGATGAGTTTTTCAACTGCCGCGCGGTCTTTGGAATTAGCGTAATTTAATATTCTCATTTTCTTTTCCCCTTAGGCTTTTGCGCCCAAAGTTCGGGGTAAGTGTAATAAACAAAGAACCCGGCGATAACGGTGACCGCAGCGCTCAAATCCTGCACCAAAACCCAGGAAGCGCTGTCCTGCAATTTTAAGCCGATCCGGGACAAGAAAAACAAAAACAGCGCCGCCGCGCCAGTGACGCAATAAAACAAAAACATTCTCTTTTTTTCAATGGTTTCATCTTTCAAAAAATGACGGGCCAAAATCAAAACTCCATCCAAGCAAAGAGCGGCCATAAAGAGCCAGTACAAAATCGGTTGCATGAAAACGTCAGAGTTGCCCACGAGTTTCTCCTCTTAGCTGATCCGTTTAATGTCCGCGCCCAACGCCGAAAGCTTTTCCTCAATCTTTTCGTAGCCGCGGTCCAGATGATAAATACGCTGAACCAGGGTTTCGCCGTCCGCCACAAGCCCGGCCAAAATTAAAGCCGCGCTGGCCCTAAGATCCGACGCCATCACCGGAGCGCCCGTTAGCTGCTTCACGCCCTTCACCACCGCGTGGCTGCGATCAATGGTAATATCCGCGCCCATACGGTTCATCTCAAAAACATGCATGAAGCGGTTTTCCCAGATGGTCTCAGTCACAATACTGTTGCCCGGCACTGTGGCTAAAAGCGCCATAATTTGAGCCTGCATATCCGTGGGAAAACCCGGATAGGGCAAGATCATCACGTCCGCGGGTTTATATTCGCCGCTACCTACCACCCGAATACCCTCCGAAGTCTCATCCACCGTCACGCCGATTTGGCGGAGCTTTTCAATCACCGCGCCCAACTGATGAGCGTTCGCTTTTTTCAACAGCACATTACCCCGGGTAATAGCGGCGGCTACCATAAATGTTCCGGCCTCAACCCGGTCCGGAATGACCGAGTAGTCCACACCCTTGAGCGGCTTCTTACCATGAATGACTAATTTAGAAGTTCCGTTACCCTCGATCTGCGCGCCCATAGCGATCAGGCAATTCACTAAATCTTCCACTTCGGGTTCAGTCGAGGCAGCATCAATCACCGTGGTGCCTTCGGCGGCAGTTGCGGCCAAAACCACATTCACCGTCGCGCCCAGGCTAGGGCCGTGAGGACCGGCCAAATAAATGTTAGCCCCTTTTAATTTGGAGGCGACCGCATGGACATAGCCGTGCTGAATCGTCACCTTCGCGCCCAGCTGTTCCACGCCCTTTAAATGCAAATCGATAGGACGGGCGCCAATAGCGCAACCGCCAGGTAAAGAAACCTTGGCTTCGCCCAAACGGGCCAAACAGGCTCCCAGGGAATATATAGAAGCGCGCATTGTTTTGACTAATTCATAGGGAGCCTCGAACTGATTAAAGCCCGCCGGGTCTACTTTTAACGTGTGATCGTCCAAAACAGCGTTCGCGCCTAATTTGGTCAACACATCGGTCATGGTTTTAACATCATTTAAATGAGGAACGTTACGAAGAATAGAGGGAGACTCGCCCAACAGTACGGCCGTCATCACTGGCAGGGTGGCGTTTTTAGAACCGCTAATTTCCACAGTGCCTTTAAGAACTTTGCCGCCTCTGACGGATATCTTTTGCAAAGAAAACTCCCGAAAATCTGATTAACCACAGAGTTCACGGAGTACACAGAGTAAAGAAAAAGAATTTCTTCAGGAAAGTCTTACTTTTTAACTCCGTGTACTCTGTGAACTCCGTGGTAAAAATTCCGTCTTTAAATCAAAAAGCCGCCCGTGAGGACGGCCTTTCGATAACATAAATAAAAGAAGCAGGGCCTAAGCCGAATTTTGTGTGTGTGATCATTTCTCTCGCGAAAACCGTTGCCGGTCTCGTCACAAGCGATCTTACCCGTAAACCTTTTTTCCTTTTGACGGGAAAAAATGAAGCGGACAGCTTCGAAGTTTACCTATTTGATCTTGCTCCGGATGGGGTTTGCCTAGCCGCCTTATTCACATAAGACGCGGTGGGCTCTTACCCCACCTTTTCACCCTTACCTCCCTTGCGGAAGGCGGTTTGTTTCTGTGGCACTTTCCTTCAACCCCCTATGACGGGGACCGACTGGGCGTTATCCAGCATCCTGTCCTGCGGAGTTCGGACTTTCCTCGATTGCGATCCTAAAAGGACCCAACCGCGATCACGACCTGCTTCCACTAAGCATGATAGGGGGAAAAAGAGGGGAAATCTACCAGGACAAAGAGGGAGAATAGGGCTATTAAAAGGAAAAAGAACCCGGATTTCACACCGCGAAATAGTGGAGCTAGCTTTTGATCTGATCCGCGTGTTGTTCCAAAAGGTGCTCCGCTAAAGACTCAACCTTATAGGACTTAACCCGGGACTCGGTTTGGGCGGCTTCAGACCCGTTGAGGAGCGCTTGAAGTTTCGTGATGACTTTGGTGGTTTTGTCTTTCAGGCCAGTTCCAATCTTTTCGTCTGTCATCACCACCCGCGCAATCAGAAGGCCATAGGAAGGATTACCTGTCTCCCCTTTCAAAATAGCCAGCCCTAACAGCGTTTCCATGATGCGCCAGTGGATTTTTCGCGACAGCAGTTTCTCCAGGGCCGACAAGAAAAGATTTTCAGCCTCAGTAAAATGATTCAATCCCATTTCAGAAAAGCCCATGAAATGCTGACAAACCCCCACGCCTTCCTTCTCACCCTTTTGGGTAAAAACTTCTATACCTTTCAAACCATAGGCCAGTCCATCATCAAAATGTTCAAGCTGGTTATAGGCGCGCGAAAGGATGGCATAAGTCCATCCCTGTCCGATCAAGTCTTCCTCTTCTGAAAAAAGTCTCAGCGCGTCTTTACCCGAGTTTAGAGAATCTTCCCACTTACCCATGTGAAAGGCGCTGTCCGCGCAGTAGATCTGAGCCCAAGCCAACCTGAGATGGTTGTTGGACGTTTGAAAGAAACTGTAAGCCTGTTTGGCCAGGTCATAGGTTTTTTGATCATCCTCGGTATCAGCGGATAAGTGCGCCAGTTCCAGTAGGATCATACCGGCCGCGATTTTATTGTCGTGCCGCTCAAAGATAGACAAACTTTCATTGAAATACTTTTTGGCTGACTCAAAATCCCTGTCGACCAGAGCAAGCTGGCCTAAAGAGGTAAGGTTCCAGGCCAATCCATCCCGGTAGCCCATCTGGCGGAAAAGCTCGACGCTTTCTAAAAAATATTTTCTGGCAACGTCGTTCTTTTGGTCCTGTTTTGGCTTCTGCGCCACATGAAATAAAGACCAGGCGATTCCAAAGTTGTCCTTCAAGCCTTTAAAAATCTCTAAACTTTCCTTAGCGCACTTTTCCTGCTCGTCAAAATTTCTCTGAAGGGAATAAAGCGCGCTCAAAAAGTGAAGCGCCTCGCCGATTTCCTTGGGTGCTTGAATTTCCCGCGCGTAGGCCAGCGCTGTTTTTAAAATTTTATCGGCTTTTTCCAGACGGCCCTGCTGGTAGCAAAACCAACCCTCCCGGGCTGCTGCCCGGGCATAAGCGAGCTTCCAATCGGCGTTTTCCGGAGCGTCAGAATCTGAAAAGGCCTCGGCGGCCAAGGCGAAAGCCTGTTCGCCTTCTTTGGCCAAAAACTTGATCTCGAAATATTGAAAAAAGGCGTTGTACGCTTGATTAAACAACGCGGCCGCCTGGTTTTCCACGACCCACTTCCCCGCGGCGCGGATATTATGAATTTCGGTGTCGAATTCGTGAAGGACCAACTCCTGATTTTGTCCAATCAGCCCCCTTTCACGCGCGGCCATAAAATGGCAGAAATACTCCCCATGCCGTTCGCGGATCTCTTGGTAAATCTTTAAGGATTCTCTGAGTTTCGCCTCGGCGAATTGACGGATAAGTTCCTGCATTTCATAGCGGTTCGAATAATCTTTTCGTAAAAGAGATTTATCCACCAATGCCGAAAGAAGCTCCGCTGAACATTTGGCTACCCTTTCGGCCGCTTCCTGGGAGAATCCGCCGCGAAAAACTGAGATGGCCAATAGGGTGTGTTTTTCACCATCCGTCAAAACACTCCAAGAATACTCAAATACAGCACGGAGCGATTGGTGTCTTTCGGATACGCCTGTTTGCTGCGAGGCCAAAAAGTCGAGACTCACTTCAATTTCTTCACGTATTTCTTTGCAGGAAAGAGTCTTCACCCAGGCCGCCGCCAGCTCGATCCCCAGCGGTACGCCTCCCAGCAGTTTGCAGATGCGGACCGCTTCTGGCGCGTCCTCTTCGGACAGTTCAAACCCCGGTCTGATCCGTCCGGCACAGGCGGTAAAAAAAGGAACCGCGTCAAAATGATCCAAAGGTTCCTTACTTCCGGATTTGGAACAGGACATCCCTTCTAATTCCATCACACGCTCGGCCTGTAGGTTTAAACGGGACCGGGAGGTTATCACGACTTTTATACCCGGGGCCGCGGCCAGTATTTCATTCACGAAAGCCGAACCCTCTAAAAGATGTTCAAAACCGTCCAATATCAAAAGCATGGACCGGTCTTTGAGATAACGTAAAATTTGCTGATTTATTTCAGATTCGCCGGAAAAAAAGAATCCAACCGCCTCACCAATGGCAGCGGCCAACTCATCCGCTTTGTTCACGGACACCAGGGACACTAAATAAACGCCGTCATTAAAATCCGCCAACCGCTCCTGCGCGGCCTTTAACGCCAACCGTGTTTTTCCCATCCCCCCCTGACCCACCAGTGTGATCATTCGGCAGGAGGGATCTTTTAAAAAAGCATCAACCAGTTTCAGTTCGGATTCACGGCCAAAAAAAGGTGTGCTGGGAGAAGGAAGATTATGGGGATTAGCGCTCAACAAAAGCTCCTTAAAAACACTGACAAATAAGCAACAATCAATCGCCGCTCATTTTACACATCGAATTTTAGTTTATCAGAGAAAAAGACTGAAGTTGGCGAGGCTAACAAGAAAGCGGTTACATTCGTCCTAAGAACGTTTCAAATGATCGTCGATACCTTGATTGGCCAATTCATCCGCGCGTTTGTTGAACTCACGTAAAACGTGAGTAAAACCTGTGACCTTCAGATGAATCATGTACTCTTTGGCTTTTTGATGAAGCGGAATCATGTTGGGATGCTTCACTTTGTACTGGCCTGATAGTTGGCGGATCATCAGCTGACTGTCGGCCAAAATCTCCACGGGCGAGAGTTTTTTCTTCACACAATAATCCAGCGCTTCTAAAAGCGCCTCGTACTCCGCCACGTTATTGGTAACCACACCGATATATTTGGAAATCTCATGAACGACTTTACCTTTGTCGTTCAAAATCACCGCGCCAATACCCGAAGGACCTGGGTTACCGCGGCAGGCTCCATCACTGTAAATTTGATAAGTCATGAAAGCCTCGAGAAACGGATGATTTTAGTATTTAAGAGCCCGGCGAATAGCGATCACTTCTTTGAGAATTTGACGGAAAGTTTCAAAAGTAATTTGAGTCGCCGCGTCTGATTTAGCTTGAGGCGGATTGGGATGCACTTCAGTAAAGAGACCATCAACGCCAACCGCCACCGCCGCGCGCACCAGATCCGGAACGTGCTCGCGGGTGCCACCGCTGGAAGTACCCTTGGCGGCCGGTTGTTGAACACTATGGGTGCCGTCAAAGATAACCGGACAGCCCGTCTTTTTCATTTCAGCGATCCCGCGAAAGTCGACCACCAGGTTGTTATAGCCAAACATCGTTCCCCGTTCGGTGAGCCAAACATTTTTCGCGCCAGCGTTTTTCATTTTGTCGACCACGTTACCCGTTTCCCAGGGCGCCATGAATTGAGCCTTCTTCACATTGACCACTTTGGCATGCTTAGCCGCTTCCAAGAGCAGGCTGGTTTGACGGGATAAAAAAGCGGGAATCTGAAGAACATCCGCCACCTTGGAGGCAGCTTTCACTTCCCCAATTTCATGGATGTCGGTCAAAACCGGAACACCCAGTTTTTTCTTAATCATCGCTAAGTCCTCCAGACCTTTTTTGAGGCCGGGGCCGCGAAACCCTTTGCCCGAGGTACGGTTAGCTTTGTCGTAGGAGGATTTAAACACCAGAGGAACGCCAAACTCATCCGTGATGGACTTAATGGTCTTGGCGGTTTTCAAAAGAAAATCCGTGCCTTCGATGACGCAAGGTCCCGCGATAACGAAAAACTTTCCGTTTTTTCCTAATTGAGTGACATCGATCACGGGCAACCTCTTCTTACTTTTTAGTAATCTTCTTGTGGCCGTACTTCACTGCCGCCTTCACGAATTCACGGAACAAGGGATGCGGAGCCAAAGGCCGGCTCTTGAGTTCGGGGTGGAACTGAACCCCCACGAACCAGGGATGATTAGGCAGCTCGACCATTTCTACCAATGTGCCGTCCGGAGAAACCCCCGACAGCTTCAGACCCATGGCCTTCGCCTTTTCACGGTAAACATTGTTGAATTCATAACGGTGGCGGTGGCGTTCTTGGATAAGGGTTTGTTTATATGCCTGGTAAGCCTTCGTACCCTTCTCGACCTTACAGGGATAAGCGCCCAACCGCATCGTGCCGCCTAAACCTTGAATCTTCAACTGATCGGCCATCATCGAAATGACCTCATCGGACGTGTTCGGGTCAAACTCGCCGCTATTGGCCGTGTTCAATTTCATGATATGGCGGGCAAACTCAATCACCGCGCACTGCATACCCAGACAAATACCGAAGAAGGGAATCTTTTTTTCACGGGCATATTTAATGACCTGAATCTTTCCTTCAATTCCCCGGTCTCCAAAACCACCCGGCACCAGAATGCCTGAAACACCCTTGAGCAATTTAGCCGCGCCATGCTTTTCCACATCTTCCGAGTCTACCCAGCGAAGTCTCACCTTCACCGAATTGGCCACACCCGCGTGAATAAAAGACTCCATGATGGATTTATAAGCATCGTGTAATTCAACGTATTTACCCGCGATGGCGATCTCCATCTCTTTTTTCGGGCTATAGACCTGCTTCACGAATTTAGACCACTGGGTCAGATTAGCGCGGGACGTCGCTTTCAAATGCAGCTTCTTCACCAGGAAGTCATCCAGACCCTGGGCCTGGAACAAGAGGGGCACTTCATAAATAGAGGCCGCGTCCAGCGCCTCATAAACCGCTTCGGGCTCGACGTTACAAAAGAGCGAGATCTTGTTCTTGATATCTTCCGGCAGGGGCAATTCAGATCGGCAAAGAATGACATCGGGTTGAATACCGATGGCGCGCAATTCGGCCACCGTCTTTTGGGTCGGTTTGGTTTTCAATTCACCCGAAGCCTCAATATAGGGCACCAAGGTAACATGGATATTGATGGCGTTCTCTTTGCCGATGTCATAGCGGAATTGGCGGACCGCTTCCAAGAAGGGCAAACTTTCGATATCCCCGATGGTCCCGCCGATCTCAACGATACAAACATCCACTTTTTGTTCTTTGGCGATCTTCAGGATCGATTCGCGGATTTCGTTAGTGATATGGGGAACCACTTGAACGGTTTTGCCCAAGTAATCTCCCCGGCGTTCTTTAGAAATGACCGAGTTGTAGATCTTGCCGCTGGACACACTGTTGTTTCGGCTGAGCCGCGCGGTTAAGAAGCGTTCATAGTGGCCCAGATCCAGATCGGTTTCGCCGCCGTCATCGAGCACGAAGACTTCCCCGTGCTGGTAAGGGCTCATGGTGCCCGGGTCCACATTCAGGTAAGGGTCAAACTTGGCGATAGTCACCTTCAGGCCGCGGCTCTCCAGCAAACGGCCAATCGAGGCCGAAGCGATGCCTTTACCTAAGGAAGAAACCACGCCACCGGTTACAAAAATAAACTTAGTCATGCCACTCTCCAAACAGGGTTATTTGCGTAAGAACTTCTCAACTTTTTTAACATCCGCCGGAACATCCACGGCGATCGACTCCACCTTGCGGATCGCGGCGCGGATCACCACACCGTTTTCCATAGCGCGAAGCTGTTCTAATTTTTCAGTCAATTCCAAAGGCGTCGGTTTGAGGGCGGCCATACGGTGCAGCCAGGAGGCGCGATAGCCGTAAAGACCCATGTGTTGATAGGCCTTTGGCATCCCGCCATCTCTCGGAAAAGGAATGGGGGCTCTCGAAAAATATAGCACATCCCCATTGGCGGCCAACACCGCCTTCACCACATTCGGATTCAGCCATTCCCTTTTGTTTTGCAGGGGAATCACCACCGTCGACATGAGAACTTTAGTATCTTTTTGCAGTACTTCAACCGCCGCGTCAATGGCGCTGGGGGCCATCACTGGCTCGTCGCCCTGGATATTCACCACGATATCAACTTTTTTACCCTTGACCGCGTAAGCGATGCGGTCAGTTCCGGATTTCAGCGAAGTAGGCGTCATCACTGCTATCCCGCCGGATTGTTCAACCAATCTGGCGATACGTTTGTCATCCGTCGCTACCCAGACTTCGGTTAGGCGCTTGGCTTTTTTCGCCTGACGGATCACCCGGACAATCATGGGCACACCAGCGATGAGGGCTAGGGGTTTTCCGGGAAAACGCTGGGCTCCAAAGCGGGACGGGATAACCCCGACAACCTTACTTCTTGCCATAACGCTCGACAACCATCTGGATCAAATTGGTGGTCGAACGGCCTTCCACCACGGGAATGTTAGCTACCCGGCCGCCCCGGGCCACCACCAGATCGCCGCCGATAATTTTATCAATGGCCCAGTCGCCGCCCTTGATGAGCACGTCGGGTTGAAGGGTTTTAATGACGTTATAAGGATTGTCTTCTTCAAAAAAGGTCGTGTAGTCCACGCAGGACAAAGCCAAAAGCATTTCAGCTCTTTCTTCCAGCGGGAGTAAAGGTTTCAGCGGGCCCTTAATGCGGCGCACCGAGGCGTCGCTATTGAGCGCCACCACCAAAAGGTCGCCTTGCTTGCGGGCTTCCTGCAGGTAAGTCACATGGCCTAAATGCAAAAGATCGAAAACACCGTTGGTGAAGACGACTTTTTTACCTTGGCTTTGAAGTTTTTGAAGGATGGGGGCTAACTGACTAGGTTCGAAATGGTTCAATTTGTCTCTACTTCACTTGGGATGCGTAATTATAGAGAAAGAGCCCCACAGTGGCAAGGATAACCAAGAACGGCTTATCTCAGGCGGGTTTGAGAACCAATTTCACAATTTCGGGCGGGCAAAGCAGACGCAGCGGTGGATAACAGCCGATGCCGTTGGTCACAAACAACACTGTATTTTTTTCGTGATAAAAACCGCCGGCGTATTTCCGGCCTTGGTTAGATGGAACAATCAAAGGCCCAATGAACGGAAAGCAAATTTGCCCCCCATGGCAATGACCTGAAATTTGCAGCTGAGCGCCCGACGCTTTACCCAGATAAAAGTGATCCGGATGGTGGGCCAACAAAATCTTCGCGTCCGCTTTGGCGTTACGAATGGCGCTTTCATCGCGGTTGCCAAACCAAAGCTCCGCCGCGCCCATCACCGCCAGTTTCTTGCCCTTCACCTTGTGATAAACCACCTCGTGGTCCAATACCCGAACCCCGTCTTCTTTTAAAGCGCGCGTTAAACCAATCGGGTCCGCCCCATGATCGTGATTGCCCAAAACCGCGTAAACGCCCAAGGGCGCCTTAAACCCTTTTAAAAGACCGCGCATAGCCGTAATGTCTTTTTTAAAGTTAATGAAGTCGCCCGTCAAAGCAAAGAGATCGGGTTTGAGTTCTTTCGCCTTTTTCAGAATCACTTTTAAATAATCATTTGAAAGGTATTTGCCGTAATGCAAATCCGAGATGTGGACAATCGTTAATCCTGAAAGTTCTTTCGGCCAACCTTCCAGTTTCACTTCGTATTCAGTTACCTGCGGTTGATAAAGCTGATTCTCCATGCCAAACCGCTTTAAAAAACCGAAGGGCGCCACAAACTTTTTATCCACTTTAATTTTTTCGACTTTGATTTTCTTCACCAACAGGGGTTTGAGGCGAAAGAACTTCCAGGTGAAATGGTCGAGAACCATCCACCCCACCCACGAAGACACCGCACCCATAAAAATGAGTGATGACGCGGATTGGGAGGACAATCCCGCCCAGGTGAAGTCCCATTGTTTTAAAAACAAAATGCTAAGGAAGGTTTGTATCGAGATGAAAACCGTGGACCAGGAAAGCGTCCAATAAGCCTCACCCCAGCCGCAGGGCGGATGAAAACTAATGCGATTCGTGAGAAAAATGAAAATAAGAAAAAGACAAGCCAGATAAACCCAGAAAAGCGGGTGAGCCAACATTTTTAGTGGTTCATTTCTTCCAGCAGGCGCTGAGTCAGCTCTTCCGCGGAAACCGTCGCCACGCCCAACTTTTCAACTTCAATACCGGCAGCGTAGTTCGCCAAGGCGGCCGCTTGAAGCAAAGTCGCCCCAGCGGTCAAAGCCAGGGTTAAAGTCGCGATAACCGTATCGCCCGCACCGGACACATCGTAAACTTCGCGCGCCACAGTCGGAATCGTACGGGGCTGTTGGCCCTGCTCAAAAAGGGTCATACCATGCTCACTGCGGGTTAACACCACCGACTTACATTGAAGTTTTTTCATGGCTTTAAAACCGATGGTTTCAAACGTCTCGCCCACCGCTTCGGTGCCTAGGGCTTCAGTCATTTCTTTCATATTCGGCTTCATCACGGTCACACCTTTAAACTCGAAAAAGTTGTGAAATTTCGGGTCAACTGTGATGATCTTTTTCTTAGCCTTAGCGAAAGCCACCAATTTGCGAATCACTTTGGTGGTCAACAGGCCTTTGTTGTAATCCTCAAAAATAACCCCATCAGCGTCTTTGATCGCCCTGAGGGCTTTTTGAATAACTTGATCTTGCTGCTTATCGGTTAATTCGCTTTTAACTTCACGGTCAATACGCACCACTTGCTGGGTATGGGCAATCACTCGGGTTTTTTCGGTGGTAGGTCTGTCGCTCAGGGCCAAAATGCCTGTCGTGTCTACGCCGCTCTTTTTGAGTTCGCTGACCAATTCACGTCCGGCCAAGTCTTTGCCGGTTGTTCCAATAATGGAAGCCTTGCCGCCTAAAGCCGTGATGTTGGCTGCCACGTTAGCCGCGCCGCCCGGCATTTTTTTGTCTTTTTCGCTGATCTCAACCACCGGAATGGGCGCCTCAGGAGAAATGCGGGCCACTTTGCCCTGAATATAAACATCGAGCATCAGATCGCCGATCACCACGATCTTCTTTTTTTGGAGCGAACCGACGATGCTTAAAAGTTCAGACTTATCGACCGACGAGAGGATCGATTGGTTTTTAGCGGCGGGCAGTGTTATTTTTTTCATAGTTCCTCAGGAAAAAGATCGTTGTTCCCGTTGAAGCGGGAGCAAACTCCTCAAAGAAAGGCTATTTTAGCCCGGCCTTTTCAAATTATCTAGGAAACAATCCCCTTTAACCGGTTGTATCTACTTGAACCCTCATTTCGAGCCAATGATAATAAACCCGTGCCAAGCCCATCCAAATCCTCTTCAAAAAATTTCATCTATCTATCCACCGCGGTGCTGGCGGCCTTTCTATTTCGCCTGGCTTTCGGCCTTTGCTCTGAAATCTGGTTTGTGGACCAACAGCAAATTTATCTGATCGGTCTCAAGTATTACACCACCGGCCTCTGGCCCTACTTTGGCCCCGATGTGGCGGGTGGGATTCAGCTGCCCGGAGCTCTGCAGGGTTTAGTGGTCGGCTTTCCCCTGCGTCTTTGGGCCATTCCCGAGTCTCCCTATATATTACTCAACCTTTTATCTTTCGCAGGGCTTTGCCTCTGGGCCTGGTACAGTTCTAAACGCCTGCCTCAATTCCCCCGCTGGATTCTCTGGACCTGGCTTCTCACCGCACCCTGGGTGCTCAACTGGTCAACCAACATCGACAACGACTCTTATGTGTTATTCGGAAGCTGCCTTTTCTTCGTCGGCTTCTTCGAAAGCCTGCCGCCCTTAACCTTAAATCTGATTCCTCTTTGGCTCGCTAACTTTCTAATGGGATTCGCCTTCGGTTGGAATGCCCAGTTTCACTTGTCTTACGTCATTCTGATTCCCTTTATTTTGATTTCACTGGGTTGGCAGTCATGGAAAAAGCCCGCCTTTTCACTGTTTGGGTTTTTGGCTGGAGCGATGGCGACCTATAGCCTGGTGATACCCACCTGGATTCAATATGGTTTAAGTTCAGGCAATACCGCTAACGCCATTTCCTTTAATCCTGAAAACTTTCTCAGCTTTTTCACCGTACTATTTAGATACTTGGCCTTGGCCTGCTGTGAACTTCCCCGCTTTATCGGCGCTAACGGCGCGGACCGTTTAGCGTTTTTAAAAGAAAACTGGTGGCTAGCGCCTTTTGGCCTCGTGGCCGCTTCTTTAGGGCTGATTCAATTGGGAACTTTACTAGTTGGTTGGTTTAAAACAAAGCATCCGCGGAAAGATTGGATTCTGGTTAAAATCATAACCGCTCTGACCTTTTTGCTTATTTACGCCAGCTTTCTTTTCGCCATTAAGACTCCGGCAGCGCACACCTATTACCTGACATTGCCTTTAGTCATGATTTATGGGTTTTACGCCTTGAGCCCCTGGGCGTCTAAACCTTGGTTCACCCGTTTAGCCGCTGCACTTTTAATTTGTAATATTGTTTTTCAAGCCGGAATAGCGCTTCATAACCTGCCAGTTAAATCTCTTTATAAAGACAGGACTTTGTTCGTGAAAGCCATTGAGGAAAAAAATTATCAAATTTTGGGAGAGCGTCGCCCCAATACCCAATACTAAGGAACCAGCAGATTATCCGAATCCCCCGCGATTTCAGGCAAGGTGGCTTGAAGCAGTGAAATCTCAATCGATCCAATCACAATGCCGCTTTTAATAAAAATCGGCACATGGCGGGAATCAGTCGTGACCCACATATCAATATCTTCCGAGTTGCGAAATACCGTGTCATGCTTCACATAGGGTTTAATCAAGTAACAGTCAAAAGTTCCCATGGAGACGGTTTTCTTTTCCTGCCGCACGACCGCGATAACTAAGTTGTAATTCTTGCCCGTTGAGGTGGTGGGGATAGAATATTTTTTACCCACTTCCAAAGGCAAAAGCCGGAAGTAGTAAAAACAGGAAATCAGATCCTGAGCGAAGGGCGGGATATCCACCACTTCGGGGTCCTCGTGATTATGCTGGCGCCACAGGGTATGTTTGACCTGATCATACCTTTCAGCGTTTTGAGCCTTATAGTTGCCTTCTGAAACATTGTTCTCAAACTTCCAGGTTAAAAAATCCACCGCGTCAAAATAGCTGGTCTGCACATCTTTCACCGGATAAATGGTGCTAAAGGGAAAGGCTGCCTTGGCCTTGGCTACCAACGGGTAGCAGGGTCTCTTTTCTACCGTCACCGGCGGAGCCACTTCCAGCGTTGCCTCTCCCGCGATCAGGGATAAAGCCCTGACTTCATAGACCAGCTTTTCACCCGGGGCAAAAGCTTTATTGATCTTCGGACGTTCGATCTTCTCTATTTTCACCTGACTTTCGTCCAACGTCGAAAAAACAGGGCCGTCGGTTTCTGCGCTTTTCTTCTGCACCGCCGGAGTTGCCTGCGTTAATTTTTTGAGCCGATCCCTTAGTTCGCTCGCGGTGGGAAAATTATCAGGACTAATGATTTTTAAAACTCTTCCGGGTTTCAGTTCAGAATGGATATTTAAATGATTAGCGCCGGCAATTTTGGCGGCACCCTTTTTCTCAGATCCGAAAAAGGCGTTCCCTAAAAAAGCCAGAGTTTCGCCCTCTTCCACCTTGTGGTGAATGACATAGGCGCGGTCCATTTGCTTAGTGAGAGATTTGGCCTTGGGAGCTTCCTGCCCTTTGACCGCCACAAAACCTGTCTTACCCTTGGCTACGAAAAGAAGAGAACAACCTTGAAGCGCTGCCACCAACACACACAATCCCACTAAAAAGCGGTTCATGCTTTGGCCTTGGCGCGCCGGACAAACTTGATGATGGCCATAAAAACATCGTCTTCGGAAATATCATCCATGGGGTCATGCTTGGAGCAGTAGCCTTTGCGGCAATCAGGACATTTTAAATTGCGGGGCATGAGTACCACCGCCTCATTCCCCCAGGGACCCCAGCGCACCGGGGTGGTTTCGGGAATGGGACAAAACAAAGCGACCGTAGGTGTTCCCACCGCGGCCGCGATATGCATGGTGCCGGTCGAGCCCGACAAGAAACAATCCGCTCCCTGATAGACTGCCGCCAGTTGTTTTAAGGTACATTCGCCGATGAAATAAACCGGTTTGTTTTCTAATGTGTAAAAGCCCAATAAGCTGGTGAGCTGAGCGATCAGGCCGGTCTCATCCAACCCGCCCGTCACCACGACCCTCAAATCTTTTTCCTGGCACAAGCGGGCAATAATTTCACTGTAGTGATAAATACTCCAGTTCAAAGCCGAACCTTTATGACCCGGGTGCACCACCACATAGCGCGTACCGGGCACGATGCCACGGCTTTGCAAAAGCTCAACGGCGGATTCTTTTTCAGCGGGCGTGACTGGCCATTCAATTTTAGAAGCGAATTCGGTGACGCCCAGCGGGCTTAGCAAATGCAGGTTATATTCCACCTCATGCCGGTCGCCAAAACGGCGGTGCATGTTGACGCGGGGATTAAACATAAAACTGTACCAACGGAAAGCCGTG
>Ga0206920_1107_pt1 | contig 19850 bp, 3 predicted proteins | sample Alteio_BWOrgHeat_65_FD_152934 | JGI IMG/M metagenome (GOLD analysis project Ga0206920, IMG submission 152934) | Enriched cells from forest soil in Barre Woods Harvard Forest LTER site, Petersham, Massachusetts, United States -... | ecosystem: Environmental > Terrestrial > Soil > Temperate forest > O...
GAATGGGACGAAGCCGCCGTTGTTTATTGTGCATGGGGTGGGCGGGAATGTGCTGGGCTTCTACTCGCTGGCCAAATGCCTGGAGGACGACCAGCCGGTGTATGGGATTCAGGCGCAGGCGTTGCTGCCGGATCGGGAGGCGAAGCTGCGGCTGGAGGATATGGCGGCACAGTATGTGGCGGATATGAAGGAGATTCGCCCACATGGGCCGTATCACTTGCTGGGGTTCTCGTTTGGCGGGCTGGTGGCGTACGAGATTGCGCAGCAGCTTACGGCGGCGGGCGAGGAAGTGGGGATGGTGGGGATGCTGGATACGCGGCAGCCGCACCTGCTGCGCGGGGTTCCGGGGCGGGGCTCGATCTACAAGCAGGTCTTCTTTCGTTTGAAGATCGCGTATCTGCGGACCAAGCGCAGAAAGGGTCGACTGAAGTATCTGTGGCAGCGGGTCAATGCTCGGCTGCAGAGAAGGAATTACATGCATGCGGCGGCGAAGGGCGACGGTCAGGTGGCGAGCGCGGTGCGGGATGTGCGGGAGATCAACTTTGCCGCGGGAGTCGCGTATGTGGTGAAGCCGTATGCGGGGAGCGTAACGCTCTTCAAGGCGGAGCCGGATATTCACGAGGCGGAGTTGCCGGAGGATCTGGACTGGAAGCGCTTTGTGCAGGGAGAGCTGGAGATCAAGCATCTGCCGGGGGATCACGGGCGGATTCTCTTTGAGCCGGGGTTGAGCGCGATGGCGAAGGAGCTGACGGCGGGATTCAAGAAGGTCGATGCGGAGCGCGAGGCGGTGCAGGCAAATGGGGCGAAGCAGGCGCGGGTGGAGATGGAATTTTAAGGGTGGTCCGGTACGACTGGACCATTTCAGGAGAGAGCAACGGCAGGCTGTCAATCCCCCGTTGTTGATAGACGGCAGAGGCTTTGGGTTCGTTGACACCCCCTTGGGCGGTCGTTAGACTCAAAGCGAAATCACGGTAACCGGGCCCTGCAATGCTTTTGTTAAAGCGTTGATTCTCAAGGGAATCAATGCCTCGGGGATTTATCTGCGGTTAGCCTTGCTGATGGTTCACTTTGCTGATTTATGGGAAGCCGATAAAGCTGCGCCGGACTCGTATGGCGCCTGACAACGAGTACGGGCTTCTCTTCGACTAAACGGCAAAAGCAGAAAGCAAGACGATTCTCCGGAAAGCAAGAGAGCTTGCCGGAACGCGGAAGGAAGAGTTTGCAGGCAATGACTTCGGTTCCCAAATTTGCCCGGCAGGTGCCGGTGGCGCATCCGCAGTGGCGTCTGTACTGCCTGCCGTATGCGGGGGGATCGGCTGCCGTCTTTTTTGGCTGGGGCGAACGACTGAAGCCGGAGATCGAAGTATGGACGGCGCAGCCGCGCGGGCGGGGGATGCGATTCCGCGAGCGGCCGTTTGAGTCGGTTGCCGAGATGGTGGAGGAGTATTACGAGGCGTTGCGGCCGACGCTGACCTCGGGGTTGACGGTGCCATTTGCGTTTTATGGGCACAGCCTGGGCGGGTTGATGGCGTGGGAGCTGACGCGGCGGCTGGAGGCGGATGGACTACCGCTGCCACAGCATCTGTTCATCGGCGCCACGGCGCCACCCCACATGGGGCTGCTGCACGCGCGGATCAGCCACTTGCCCGATGAGGGATTTGTGGAGGCGATCCAGGAGCGCTATGGCGGGATTCCGCCGGCGGTGTTGGCGGAGCGCGAGCTAATGGATCTCTTTCTGCCGCCGTTGAAGGCGGATTTCGCGGCGTATGAGGGATACAGGCATAGGGCGGCTCGGGTTTCCGTGCCGCTGACGGCGTTTGCCGGGGCGGATGACCCGGGCCTGGCTGCTCCGCTGATGGACGAGTGGGAGCGGCATACGAGTGGGCGGTTCGAGTTGCGGATTGTGCCGGGTGAGCACTTCTTTCTTACGGAATCTTCGGATGTGGTGTTGCGGCGGATTCGGCAGGCGCTGGATGAGGGGCCGAAGGTGGCGCAGGTGGCAGGAAAAGCGGATTTGGTTAGGGAATGACGGTAATTGCTCTGGGTTGGGGATGTGCTTTCCCACCCTCGCGCGATGAAGCTGCGCAAGGATGGGGCACCTTGGATCGTGCTGGGGTGAGAAGAGAAAGACGGCTGGGATTGAGGTTCTTGCTTTCCCAGGTCTCAGAAGCGAGACCTGGGGCACCCGGCAAGAAAGCACGGCAAGAAAAGCACCGAAAACAGTAAGCAAAGCAGAATACGGGTGGATGGGCGGATGGAGACGATGAAGGAACCGATTGCGATTTTGGGTATTGGATGCCGCTATCCGCAGGCTGCCGGCGCTGAGGCGTTCTGGCGGCTGCTGCTGGAGGGGCGCGACGCGATCGGGCCGTATCCGGGTGGGCGTACACGCGAACTGGATGCGGAGTATGCGGCGACGACGGCTGGCGGCGGGCGGTTGGCGACGGCGCTCGGTGGATTTCTGCCGGAGATCGATCGGTTCGATGCGGCGTTCTTTGGGATCTCGCCGCGCGAGGCGAGCTATGTGGATCCGCAGCAGCGGCTGCTGCTGGAGGTGAGCTGGGATGCGCTGGAGGATGCCGGGCAACTGCGGGAAAACTATGAGGGCACGCGGACGGGCGTCTTTACCGGGATGTGGACGACGGACTATGAGCAGCTGACCTATCGCGTGGCTCCGAAGCCGGAGTTTTACATGCTGACAGGCGGCGGGCGGTCGACGGCGTGCGGGCGGGTTTCGTTCACCTTTGGGTTTGAAGGCCCGAGTGTTTCGGTGGACACGGCGTGCTCGTCGTCGATGGTGGCGATTCACCTGGCGTGCCAGGCGCTGCGCAGCGGCGAGTGCGATATGGCGCTGGCCGGGGGCGCGAATGTGATTCTTGCCGCGGACCAGACGCGGCTGTTTACGCACTCGGGAATGCTCTCGAAGGATGGGCACTGCAAGTTTGGCGACGAGAGCGGGGATGGCTTTGTGCGCAGCGAAGGCGCCGGGATGGTGGTGCTGAAGCGGCTGAGCGATGCGGTGGCCGCGGGCGACCCGATCTACGCGGTGATCTGCGGCAGCTCGGTGAACAACGACGGGCGCAGCGGCGGACTGATGGTGACGCCGAGCCGCGAGGGGCAGAAGAAGATGCTGCTCGAGGCGTGGAGCGAGGCCGGGATTGGCGGAGCAGAGATTGCCTACATCGAGGCGCACGGGACGGGAACGCATGCCGGCGATCCGGTGGAGATAGGCGCGATTGGCGAGGCGCTGCGTGAGGCGGGCGCGACGGAGCGGGTTCCGCTGGGATCGATCAAGACGAATTTTGGGCATACAGAGTCGGCCGCCGGAGTGGCCGGGGTGATCAAGGCGGCGATGGTGCTGCATGAGGGCGTGATTCCGAAGAGCCTGCATCATGCGCATCCGAATCCGGATATCGACTGGGAGACGAATCCCATTGAGGTGCTGACCGAGACGCGTGCCCTGCCGGTGCGGGTGGACGGCGGGATGCGGTATGTGGGGGCGAGCTCGTTTGGTTTGACGGGAACGAACTCGCACATGCTGCTGGGCGAGTTTGCGCAGGCGGAGATCCCTGAATCGGGAACCGGGGAGGATGCAGTTCCGGCTAGCCTGCTGCTGCCGATTACGGCGTATTCAGCCGAGTCGCTGAAGGGCAATGCGCGGCGTTGGATGGAGCACCTGGAGGGCGATTGGTCGCGCGGCGATCTGGCTGAGGTTTGTTATCTGGCCGGGGCGCGGAGGACGCCGCTGGGGCATCGGTTTGCCGCGGTGGGGCGGGATGCGGCGGAGCTGCGCGGGCAGCTGGCGGCGTTTTTAAACGGGGAGGCTTCGGCTTCTCCCGAGGCTGGCGTGGCGATGGATGCTGCGGCGAAGGTGGTCTTTGTCTCGCCGGGGCAGGGCTCGCAGTGGGATGGGATGGCGCGGGAGTTGTATCGCGAGCATGCGGCGTTTCGGGAGGCGTTTGATGCCTGTGACGAGGCGATTGCGGCTGAGACTGGATGGTCGCTGGTTGAGCGATTGGAGAGTGTTGAGGCTGCGCGCTATCTGACGGAGATTGACTTTGTGCAGCCGGCGCTTTTTGCGATGAGCGTGGCGCTGGCCGCGGTTTGGCGGGCGGCGGGTGTCGAGCCGGGCGTGGTGGTTGGGCACAGCATGGGCGAGGCGGCTGCGGCTTATATCTCTGGCGCGCTGACGCTGAAGGATGCGGCCGCGGTGATCTGCCGGCGCAGCCGGTTGATGCGGCGGCTGAGCGGCTCGGGTTCTATGGCGAGTGTGGAGATGCCGGCGGCGGAGTTGAGCGGATGGCTCACGCAGTTTGAGGGGCGGGTCTCAATTGCGGCGGAGAATTCGCCGGGAACGACGGTGATTTCGGGTGAGTCCGAGGCGATCGAACAGCTGCTGGAGTGGCTGGAGCTGAAGGAGGTCTTCTGCCGGAGGATCAAGGTGGATGTGGCCTCGCACAGCGTGATGGTGGACCCGATTCTGGCGGAACTGGAAGCGGGATTGGCGGATCTGAAACCACGCACAGGAAAGGTTCCTTTCTTTTCGACGGTGACGGGTGCGTATCTCGACGGTGCGGAACTGGATGCGGCGTACTGGGTGCGCAATCTGCGCGAGCCGGTGCGGCTGTCGACGTCTACGGCCGCCTTATCGGGTGAAGGATTCAACGTCTTTGTGGAGCTGAGCCCACATGCGATTGTGGCGCCGGCGATTGAGAACACACTTCAGAAGAGTGCACGGACGCAGGCAGTGGCGCTGCCTTCGCTGGTGCGCGGCGGAGCGGCTTGGCCGGCGATGCTGCGGTCGCTGGGGCGGCTGTGGGTTGCGGGCGACAAGTTGGACTGGAGCGCGCTGACGGGACGCAGCAAATCGGGAAATGGCGGGGCGATTACGCATCGGTTGCGACTGCCCAGCTACGCGTTTGAGCGCGAGCGGTTTTGGATGGACGAGCCGGAGGACGGCGGTCAACCGGCAGCGACAAAACTGAGTCCTCTGCTGCTGAGCCGGACGGAAGCGGCGAACGAGCCGGGAACGAGCATGTTTGCCGTGGCGGCTGATCTGCGGGCGTTGCCGTACCTGGCGGATCACAAGGTGGGCGGGGCGGCGGTCTTTCCGGCGTCGGCGCACCTGGAGACGGCTCTGGAGGCGGCGCGGGTGCTGGCTCCGGGCAGGACGGCGCGGATTCGCGATCTGGACCTGAAGCAGGCGCTTTACCTCTCTGAGAATGAGCGGGCGGAGGTGCAGCTGGTGGTGCGCCGGGTGGTGGGCAATCCCAGCCAGATGCGATTTGCGCTGCTGGGTCGCGTGGCCGGCGGCGGAAGCTGGACGGAGCACTCGACGGGAACGATTGTAGTGGAGACGGGCATAACTGAAGTGGGAACGGTGGGAATCGGAACGGCGAGCCCGGCGTTGCATTGGACGGTGCCTGTGGGTGTGGACCTGGCGGCACGGAGTGGTACGGGAGCGGAGCACTATCGCACGGCGCGGCGGGCTGGACTTGAGTATGGTCCGGCGTTTGCGCTGGTGGAGCGGTTTACGACGGAGCGGGCCGATGGGGTGCTGTGGTCGCGGACGGAGCTGAAATCCAGTCCTGATGAGGACCGGGACGATACGGAAGGCTATGTGGTGCATCCGGCGCTGCTGGATGCGTGTTTCCAGGCGATGATCGTGATGCGGCCGAGGATTGCGGGGCTGGTGGCGGACGATGTCTACCTGCCGGCTGCCTTTGAGGAATTGCGGGTATTGCAACAGACGGCCACGCGGAGTGAGCCGCTGGTGGCGGAAGCGGTGATGCGCGATCGCGACCTGGAATTGGGGTCGATGCGATTCGACTTGCGACTGCGCACGGCGGCGGGTGAGGTGCTGGTCGAAGCGATTGGCATGACGGTGAAGCGTGTCGAGTCGCATGCGACCGAGCGCGCTGCCGAGGATGTGTATGTGCTGGGTTGGAAGGCGGTGAGTGCGCCTGCTCAGGCGTCGCCTACGGCTGCGGTTGGAAAGCACTGGCTGATCTTTGCGGATGCGGGGGCTGACAGCGCGGAGGGTGTGTCCAGCTCGCGTGCGGCGGGGCTGGCCCGGAGCCATGCCGAGCGAGGAGGGCGTTGCACGCTGGTTTGGCCGGGCGAGGTTTTTCGGCCGCTGGGCGATGGCGAGCGGAGGCTTGATCTGCTGGGCGCGGATGAGTACGAGTTGCCGCTGGGCGATGCCAAGTCTGTGGCGGATTCTTTGGATCAACTGCTGGGGTTGGTGCTGGCGGAGGCGGGGCAGTCGGGCCGGATCAGCGATGTGTTGGACCTTTGGCCGATCGGAGCCGAAGAAGACAACAGGACGTTGCAAGCGCTGCTGCAGGCGCAGACCGAGGGCGTGACGTTCATTCCAACGCTGGTGCAGGCGATTACGCGTGCGGCGTGGACGCATCCGCCGAAGCTGTGGCTGGTGACCGAGGGAACGCAGGAGGTTGCGGAGGCTCCGGTGGCGGTACGGCTGGCCGGGTCCACGGTTTGGGGCATGGCTGCGGTGGTGATTCGTGAGCATCCGGAGCTGCGCCCATGCGTGGTGGATCTTGGCGGAGACAGAGTGGCCGAAGTTGGTCTGCTGGCGCGCCTGGTGCTGGCTGGGCATACGGAGGGCAATTCCGAGAACAGGGTGACCGTGCGCGGGGAGCGGGTCTTTGCACAGCGGCTCGAGCCTTGCCTGTTGAAGGCGAAGACGCCGGAGGCGCGTCCGCTGCAGGATGGCGAGCAGTACCGTGTGGAGTTGGACAGGCCGGGAGCGTTGGATCAACTACTGCTGCGCAGGTTCGACCCGGGGCCGGTGGGCGCGGACGAGGTGGCGATCGAGATTGCCTATGGTGCGCTGAACTTTGTGGATGTGACCAAGGTGCTAGGGCTGTATCCGGGGCTCGATCCGCGGGTGTCGTTGAAGCTGGGCGGCGAGTGCAGCGGGCGTGTGGTTGCGGTGGGCAAGGATGTGCGCTCGTACAAGGTTGGCGATGAGGTCGTGGGGCTAACGCCGGCGTTCATGCGGGTGGCGATGGTGGCTTCGATCGCGATTGTGCCGGAGCCGTTTGTACGGCGTGTTCCTCCGGGGATGTCGTTGGGCGAGGCGGCAGCGCAACCGGTGGCTTATCTTACGGCGCATCTCTCGCTGACCGAGCGGGCGCGGTTACGCAAGGGCGAGTGGGTGCTGGTGCATGCGGGCGCGGGCGGCGTAGGACTGGCTGCGGCGCAGATTGCGCATGCGGTTGGCGCGAAGGTGATTGCGACGGCGAGTTCGCCGGAGAAACATGCGTTTCTGCGCGCATGGGGCGTGGAGCATGTGCTGAACTCGCGGTCGCTGGATTTCGTCGACGGGGTGATGCAGATTACTGGCGGCAAAGGCGTGGATGTGGTGCTGAATTCGCTTGCCGGGGACCTGTTGCTGAAGAGCCTGGAGGTGCTGGCTCCTTATGGGCGGTTCATCGAGCTGGGCAAGAAGGACCTGCATGCCGATCTGCCGGTGGGGCTGAAGGTTTTCGCGAGGAACATCACCTACTCGGTCGTGGATGTGGCGGGGATGCTGGAGGAGAAGCCGGAGTACTCGACGCAGCTGTTTGGCGAAGTGATGGAGGCGATCGAGGAGGGACGCTGGGCTCCGCTGCCTGTGACTTACTTTGACGCGGACCAGTCCACGGAGGCATTTCGCTACATGGTGGAGGCGCGGCATATCGGCAAGCTCTCGATCCGCTTTGAGGGGATGCGCGCGAAGGTGCAGGTGCTGCCGCCGAAGACGGAGGGCGTGAAGCTGTCGCAGGCGCGCTTCGAGGCCGAAGCTTCGTACATTCTGACTGGCGGGTTGGGTGGGGTGGCGCTGGCGGTGGCGGAGTGGATGGCATCTTCAGGAGCAGGGTGCCTGGTGCTGGTTTCGCGCCGTGTGCCGAATGAAGCTGAACGTGCGGCGATGGAGCGAATGCGCGCGCTGGGCGCACGCGTTGAGCATCGGCGGACGGATCTGACGGACCGGGCGCAGGTGGGCGCTCTGATTGCAGAGATTGAAGCGACGATGCCGGCGTTGCGGGGGATTTTGCATGCGGCGGCGTCGATTGACGATGCGCTGGTAACAGACCTGCGGCCAGAGCGATTCGATGCGGTGCTGGCGCCGAAGGTGCGCGGGGCGTGGTATCTGCATGAGGGGACGCTTGGCCTGCCGCTGGATTTCTTTGTGATGTTCTCTTCGGTGGCAACGATCTTTCCGCAGCCGGGACATGGAAGCTATGCAGCGGCGAACTCGTTTCTGGATGCCTTTGCGGCGTACCGGCGCAGGATGGGATTGGCTGCTACATCGATCAACTGGACCGGCTGGGTTGGGATGGGACTGGCACGCAATGCCGGAACCCAATTCACGATCGACGCCTGCGCGGCAGAGGGGTTGGGCAGCTTCGACGCGGAAGAGGCGACGGCGGCTCTCTGGCAGACGATGTGGGCCAATCCGATCCACGCGACGGCGGTGCGTGTCGATGAGGAAGTCGCGGGAGCGCAAGAGCCGGTTCCCACGCTGCTACGCGACCTGGTGGGCGCGGGAGCTTCGCGGATAAGCGGCGCGGCGGAGCATCCGGCGATTGAGGAATTGACCGCGGCGGGTAGTTCAGCAGAGCGGGTGCAACTGCTGGAACAGTTGTTGCGCGTGGAGACGGGCCGGGTGCTGAAGCTGGCTCCGGAGCGAATTGGGGCGAACCAGCCGTTTGGACAGCTGGGCATTGATTCGCTGATGGCGCTGGAGCTGGTGCGGCGCGTGAATGCGGCGCTGGGGCTGGCGCTGCCGGCGACGGCGGTGTTTAACTATCCGACACTGACGCAGCTGGCGGCGCAGATTTTGACGCGGCTGGGGCTGGATGCTGTTGCGGAACCGGCTGCGGTTGCGACGCATGCGGTCACGAATCATGCAGACATGACTCACGCAGAGACCGACCATGCGGCCAGGACTTCTGAGGCGGCGAAGGCGGAGGAGCTTTCAGAAGAAGAGGCTTTGCGTGCCCTGATGGAGCCGGGAGATGCCTCTGGTGGGCACTGATCCCAAAGGTAAGAGTGGGGACGGGCAGGAGCCGAGACCGGCGACGCTGAGCGCGGCGCGGCTGGCGGTAGCAGTGCGGCGGGCGGCAGCGGAAGCTGGCGAATCGGCAGTGCTGCTGCGGTCGGAGCCGATTGCGATAGTGGGCATGGGCTGCCGCTTTCCGGGCGGCGATGCCGGGCCGGTTACGAATGCGGATGAATATTGGGCGTTGCTGGAGGGTGGGCGCAGCGGCATTCGCGAGATGCCGACGGGGCGCTGGGCGGAGGCGCGCGCGACGTTGCCGAAGCATCTATTGCTGGGCGGATATCTGGATCATGTGGACCTTTTCGATGCCGAATTCTTTGGCATTGCACCGCGCGAGGCGCATTCGATCGACCCGCAGCAGCGGCTTCTGCTGGAGGTGACGTGGGAGGCGCTGAGCGATGCGGGCGTAGCTCCGAGTGCGTTGAGCGGGACGGATGCCGGTGTCTTTCTGGCCGTCTACAACAGCGACTATGCGCGGCTGCAGTTGCATGAGGATGCGGTGATGGATTCGCAGTCGGGGATTGGCGCGGCGCATAGCGTGGCTTCGGGACGGCTTTCGTTTCTGCTGAATCTGCGCGGGCCTTGCATGACGGTGGATACGGCTTGCTCTTCGTCCCTGGTGGCGGCGCACCTGGCTTGCCAGTCTTTGCGGCGGCGCGAGTGCGGTGTGGCGCTGGTGGCGGGAACGAGTCTCAAACTGCTGCCGGAAGAGGTGCGGCTCTTTGAGCAGTGGGGCATGCTGGCGAGCGATGGGCTGGCAAAAACATTCGACGCGCGCGCGGATGGCTTTGTGCCTGGCGAGGGTTGCGGCGTGGTGGTGCTGAAACGGCTTTCCGATGCGGTGGCGCAGGGAGACCGGATTCATGCGGTGATTCGCGGCTCGGCTGTGAATCATGATGGGCGGTCGAGTGTGCTGACAGCTCCCAATGGGCCGGCGCAGGAGGCGGTGATGCGCGCGGCGCTGCGCGATGGGCAGGTGACGGCCGGGGATGTGGCGTACGTGGAGACGCATGGGACAGGGACAAGCCTGGGCGATCCGATTGAGGTTGAGGCGCTGGATGCGGTTTACGGCGGGAGCGAGAGCGGAACGGCGTGCCTGCTGGGGGCTGTGAAGACAAACTTCGGGCACCTGGAGGCGGCGGCCGGAGTGGCTGGACTGATCAAGACGGCGCTGGTGCTGGAGCATGGGGCGATTCCGCGGAACCTGAATTTTGAGACGCTGAATCCGCAGATTCGGTTGGGAGAGAAGAGCCGGTTGCAACTGGCGACCGAGAGGCGTGCGTGGCCGCGTGTGGCGGGGCAGACGCGCTTTGCGGGGGTGAGTTCGTTTGGGCTGGGCGGGACGAATGCACATGTGATTCTGGAGGAAGCGCCGGGGATGCCGGCGGCTGCCAAGGCGCAGAATGGACGGGACGTGAAGTGGTCTCTGCCAGTTTCTGCGCATACTGCGGAAGGTTTGAGGCAGATTGGACACGCGTATGTGGAACTGTTGCGCAGGCCTGGTGTGGATTTGGGAGTGATAGCCCGGTCGGCGGCGCGCGGGCGCGATCATGGGGCGTTTCGCGTGGCGGTGAGCGGGTCCAATGCGGCCGATGCGGCCGAGGCGCTGGAGACGCGGCTGACGGCGCTGGATCTGGATGCGCTGCAGCGGGCGGTGGAACGCGGCGCGGGTGCGGGGAAGATGGCGTTTGTCTTTTCCGGGCAGGGTTCGCTGTGGGTTGGGGCGCTGGCGGCATTGGCCGAGGATTTTCCCAAAGCGGCTGAGGTGCTGGCGGAGTGTGAGCGGATTACGCAGGAGGCTGCGGGCTGGTCGCTGAAGACGGCGGCTGCGGATGCCGCGGCGCTTGCGGATACGGCCAAGGCGCAGCCGGTTCTCTTTGCCTTGCAGGTGGGGCTGCTGCAGGTGTTTGAGAGCTGGGGTATTGTGCCGGATGCGGTTGCAGGGCACAGCGTCGGTGAGGTTGCGGCGGCGGTAGCCGCGGGTGTGCTGACGTTGGACGAAGGGATGCGGCTGGTGTTGAAGCGCGGGCGGCAGATGGCATCGGCTGGCGCGGGGCGCATGCTGGCGGCGGAGATGACGCTGGAGGCTGCTGGTGCGCTGCTGGCTGAAGTGGGCGGAGTCGAGATTGCGGCGGAGAATGGGCCGCGGTCGGTGGTCTTTGCGGGTGCGCCGGATGCGATGGAGCGGGTGCACGCGGTACTTGAAGAGCGTGCGGTCTGGGAAAAGCGGGCGCCCAGCCGATGGCTGGATGTCGAGTATGCGTTTCACAGTGCGGCGATGGATGGGCCGCGTGCGGCCTTGGAGGCTGAACTGGCCCGGGAGTTTTCGCGTGGGCGAGAACTAGCGCGACGTGGGACGCAACTGGTTTCGACGGTGACTGGCGCGCTTTGGCAGAGCGGCGATGGGGACGCGGCGTATTGGGGGCGCGGAATTCGACAGCCGGTTCGCTTTCGCGAGGCGGTAGAGCGGTTGGAGGCTTTGGGGTGCGGGACGGTGGTGGAGATTGGACCGCATCCGGTGCTGCTGCGTTCTGTTGGCGAAACACTGCGTGGAGATGGAGCAAAATTGGCTCCGAGTGGCCTTGCGGCGATGCGGCGCGGGCAGACGGCGCGGGCTACGCTGATGGCGCTGGTTGGAGCGCTGTATGAGAGTGGGCGGGCGATGGATTGGGCAAAGGTCTATCCGGGAGCGCCGACGCACGCGGCTCTGCCTGCTTATCCGTGGCGGCGGGAACGGTACTGGCTGCCGGATCTGCCGAAGAAGCGAAATGGGAAAGATTCCGGACTGAATGATCTGGAATCTATTTGGAGTGGGCGTGAGGTAGCTGCGGCGTTTGTGGATGGGCGTGTTTTTGAGGCGCAGCTTGGAACGTCGAGTACACCGTGGCTTGGGGAGCATTGCTGGCGCGGAGAGCCTGTGCTGCCGTTTACGGCGTGGCTGGAGATGGCGCGGCGGGCTGCTGCTGCTTCTACGGACGGGCCGGTGGCTTTGCGTGAGTTTGCGGTGAGCGCGAAGCTGGCGCTGAGTGCGGAGCCGGTGGTGGTGCAGACGCTGGTGGCGCCGACGCGGCAGTTGAATATGGCGGTCAAATCGGATGACGCGTGGCGCGCATGTGCTGGCGGCTTCTGGGAGGCTGTCGAGGATGTGCTGCCAGCAGTGGATTTGATGAAGCTGCGCTCCAGGGTTGCATCGGAGATTCAGCCGGAGGCGTTGTATGCGCTGCTTGAGGGCGCCGGCTTGAGTTATGGGTCATCGTTCCGGCTGTTGCGATCGGTGTGGGCAGGGAACGGGTGCGCGCTGGGCGAGATTGTTGCGGGCGTTGGGGTGAGAGATGGCCTAGGGCTGCATCCGGCACTGCTGGATGCTTGTCTGCAGGTGCTGCAGGCGGCGCAGCCGGAGAGCGAGCGCGGCAAGGCTATGCTGCCGGTGAGTGTGCGGAGTTACCGGGTCCTACCCGCGAAGGAGGGGACTGCAGCAAGCGATGTGTTTGCGCTTGCGGAATTGCGCAGGTGGGATGGTGGCGGAGCCGAGGCGGATATCACTGTCGTTGACCGTGGCGGCGTGGTCGTTGCGCAGTTGCAGGGGCTGACGATTCGGCGTGTAGAGATGGCTGTGGAGGCTATTGCGCCGATATGGCAGATGGTGTGGACGGCAACGGAGAACTCGAACGAAGTAGAAGGGATGCCGGGTGCTGGTGCTTCGCTCGTTGCGGAAAATTCTGACGGTCGTTTGACACGGTTAAGGACTGTGCTGGAGGGGGATGCTTCGGCTGCTTTCCTGTCCGGTGACTGGGATGCGGTGACGGCTGCGATTGCTGAACTGGTAATACGGGAACGTAACAATCCAGGCTCGGTGCGACGTGTCTGCCTGCTGACGTGCGGTGCAGTTGCAGCGCGGCCGGGCGATGTTATGAATGCGGAGCAGGCTGCGCTGTGGGGATTGATGCGCAGTTTTCGCGCGGAGTATCCGGGGATTGCTGTGCAGATTATCGATTTGCCGAAGGCGGAGAGTGCTGGCGACGTCTTCCGGGCTGCCGAGTGGATGCGTGGGGCGGGGCTGGTTTGCGCTGAGATTGCTGTGCGCGACGGGGTTTTATATCTGCCGCAGCTAAAACAGACTGCGCAGTCTGGAATCGAGGGCGTTGGGGTGGAGCGGCGGCTGGAGATTGTGACGCCGGGGTTGCTGGAGACGCTGCGTGAGGAGGCGCTGGAAGTTGCGGAGCCTGGCGCCGGCGAGGTGCAGATTGCGGTTGAAGCGCATGGGCTGAACTTTCGCGATGTGCTGACGGCGATGGGGACGTATGCGGGTGTATCGGCTCCGATGGGGGCGGAGTGCGCGGGCGTGGTGGTGAAGGCGGGTGTTGGCGCGACGCTGCGGCCGGGTGTGAACGTAGTGGCGTTTGCGCCGGCGAGTCTAGGTTCTCTGGTGAATGTGGCTGAGGCTTATTGCTTTGCTAAGCCGACTTGGATGAGTTGGGCTGAGGCGGCCACGGTGCCGGTGGCATTTTTGACTGCGCAGTACGGATTCACGCGGCTGGCTGGTTTAAAGGCCGGCGATGTCGTGTTGGTTCATGTTGCGGCGGGTGGTCTGGGGCAGGCGGCAGTGCAGCTGGCGCGGCGTGTGGGTTCACGGGTGATGGCTACGGCGGGATCGGAGGCGAAGCGGGCTTGGCTAAGGGCGCAGGGCGTGGAGCATGTCTTCGATTCACGTTCGGCGGAGTTTGCTGAGGATGTGCTGCGGGTTACGGATGGTCGTGGCGTGGATGTGGTGCTGAATTCGCTTGCGGGCGAAAAGATTGGCTCGGGGTTGCGGGCGCTGGCGCGGGGCGGGGCGTTTCTTGAGGTGGGGAAGCGCGATATCTGGAGCGTGGAGCGGGTGAAGGCCGTGCGACCGGATGTACGGTATTTGGCCTTCGATCTGGGTGAGGTGGCGCTGCGGGAGCCGGAGTTGATCCAGACGATGCTGGGTGAGATTTTTGCCGGCGTTCGAACTGGGGAGTTGCTGCCGCTGCCTTTGCGGACGTATGCGATCCGCGAGGCTGAGCAGGCGTTTCGGTGGATGGCGGGTGGACGGCATATCGGCAAGCTGGTGCTGATGCGGGAGCCGCGGCTGATGAGCCGCGAGGCGTGGCTGGATGGGCTGCGCGCTGGATCGGCGCTGATTACGGGTGGGACTGGGGCGCTGGGATTGGCGGCGGCTCGTTGGCTGCTGGAGCAGGGTGTGCGGTGGGTGGTGCTGGTGAGCCGTAGTGGCGGCGGGGATGCGGCGCTGGCGCTGGCGGCGGAGTTTGCCGGGCGGGTTGCGATTAAAGCTGCAGATGTGGCCGATCTTGACGCGATGCGGGACGTGCTGGAGAGAACGCGTGTCGAGACGCCCTTGCGTGTTGTGATTCATGCGGCGGGTGAGGTGAGGGATGGGCTGCTTGCGGAAGCCACGGCGGAGAGTTTGTCGGCGGCGCTGCGGACCAAGGTGGAAGGTGCGAAGGTGCTGGCGGAGCTGACAGATCCGACAAACGGGGGGGATGATCTGCTGGCGACGGTCTATTACAGCTCGCTGACGGGGGTGGTGGGGTCGGCGGGGCAAGCGGGCTATGCGGCGGCGAACGCGTATCTGGATGGGCTTGCGGAGGAGCGCAGTGCGCGTGGGCTGCGGACGCTGAGCGTGGACTGGGGTGCGTGGGCTGCCGGTGGGATGACGGAGCGGCTTTCCGAAGTTGCTGCGGTGCGGGTGGCCCGGCAGGGGATTCGGAGGATGGCGCCGGGTGCTGGGTTGGCGGCGATGGAAGAGGCGATTCTGAGTGGGCGGCCGCAGGTTGCTGTGGCGGATGTGGATTGGGAAGCGTTCGCAGCGCAGTTTCCCGGTGGGGCCCCGATACGGGCGTTCATGGAAGAGTTTTTGCCTGTGGGGCGGAAACAGACTGAGCAGTCTGGAAAACAGGCTGGAGTGAAGAACACAGGGGTTGAGGCTTCGAGCCTGGATGGGCAAGTCCGGAATTATGATGCGACGGAGATTGCGGCGATTGCCGGGGCGTTGAAGACTGAGCGATTGCCGCGCATAGAGACGTATGTGCGGGGTGCGGCGCGGAAGGTGCTGGGATTATCGGCGTCGCGGCCGATACCAGCGGAGACTGCGCTGCAGGATATGGGGCTAGATTCGCTGATGGCGCTGGAGCTGAGGAATGTGCTGGCGCAGGCGATGGGGCGTCCGTTGAGCGCTACGCTGCTGTTTGATTATCCGACGGTTCGCGGGCTGGCGGGGTATCTGCTGGGGGTGGTTGAAGCGGCGGCGATTGGTGAAAAGCAGACCGCCGGGGCTAAAGCCCCTTCTTCGGCTTTGGATGAAATTGTCGGAACTGAAGCTCCGGCCTACCCGGTCTCCGCCGCACGGATTGGCGATGGCTCAATCATCACAAGTGCCTCGGTTGAACGTGCCTCAAGTGGAGACGCCGTGATTAAAAATGCCTCGATTGAAGGTGCCTCAGGTAGAGCGGCTTTGATGAAAAACGCTTCGATGAAGGACTCGTCAGCGAAAGATGCTTCGACGTTTGAGGCGGAGCTGGCGGCGATGAGTGATGCTGAGGCTGAGGAGTTGCTGCTGGCGGAGCTGGAGCGGAAGGGTGCGTCCTGATGGAGGAGCGTTGGTTGCATCCTGAGGCGAGAGAGACGGAGCAGGTCCAGATTGGCGGCGGGGCTGTTGCGCTGTCGCCGGTGAAGCGGGCTTTGCAGGAGATTCGCGAGCTGAGGGTGAAGCTGGCAGAGGCTGAGGCGGATGCGCGCCATGCCCCGATTGCGATTGTCGGCACGGGGATGCGTTTTCCGGGCGGAGTGCGGGATGCGGCGTCGTTGTGGAGTCTGCTGAGCGAGGGGCGGGACGCGATTACGGATGTGCCGCGCGAGCGATGGGACTGGCGGCAGTATTTCGACCGCAATGCCGAGGCGCGCGGGACGATGTATGCGGTGCGCGGGGGATTTCTGGAGGATGTGGACTGCTTCGATGCGGAGTTCTTTGGGATTGCCGCGCGCGAGGCGACGATGCTGGACCCGCAGCAGCGGCTGGTGCATGAGGTGGCGTGGCACGCGCTGGAGGATGCAGGGATTGCGGCGGATGGGCTGCGTGATTCGAAGACGGGCATCTTTCTGGGTTTGAGCAATATCGATTATTTCCGCGCGGCGTTTGCGGACGATTTGAAGGTGGACGCGTATTCGGGGTCGGGGAATGCGCTGAGCATGGCGGCCGGGCGGCTGGCATATACGCTGGGCGTGCATGGGCCGGCGATGACGGTGGATACTTCGTGTTCTTCATCGCTGACGGCGGTGCATCTGGCGTGCGAGAGCCTGCGCGCGGGCGAGAGCGAGATGGCGCTGGCGGGTGGGGTGAACCTGATCCTGGCGCCGCAGATGCATATTGCGTTTTCGCGGGCGCACATGCTGGCTCCGGATGGGCACTGCAAGACCTTTGATGCGGCGGCGGATGGGTATGTGCGCGCGGAGGGCTGCGGGGTGGTGGTGTTGAAACGCCTCTCTGATGCTGTGCGTGATGGGGATCGTGTGCTGGCTGTGATCAGGGGCTCGGCGGTGAATCATGACGGACGTTCGGGCGGGCTGACGGCGCCGAGCAGCAAGGCGCAGGCAGCGCTGATTCGCGAGGCGTGGCGTCGGGCGGGCGTGACGGCGGATGACGTCAGCATGATTGAGGCGCATGGGACGGGGACTAGCCTGGGCGATCCGATTGAGATGGAGGCGCTGGGCGAGGTCTTTCGCGGACGGGAGAAGGGATTGCCGCCGGTGGCAGTGGGTTCGGTGAAGACAAACTTTGGGCATGCCGAGGCGGCGAGCGGGATTGCCGGGTTGCTGAAGCTGGTGATGGTGCTGCAGGCGAAGACGATTCCGCCGCATCTGCATTTTCGGACGCCGAGCGCCTTTGTTCCCTGGAGCGAGATTCCGTTTGTGGTGCCGGTTGCGATGCGGCCGTGGGAGCTGGGCGAGGGGCAGACGCGACGTGTGGCCGGGGTGAGCTCGTTCGGGTTTAGCGGGACGAATGCGCATGTGGTGCTCGAAGAATTTGTAGAGGTTGTTGCTTCGGCTGAATTGCCTGTTGCGGGTCAGGATCGGGCGGATCGGGACGAGCCGCGGGTGGTGGTGGTTTCGGGGCGGACGGCTGAGGCGCTGATGGCTGGGCGCGAGCGGCTGGCGGAGTGGGTTGAGGCGCATGCTGATGCGACTTTGGCTGATGTGGCTTCTACGCTGGCGCTGGGGCGTGTGCACCAGGCGCATCGCGCGGCCTGGGTGGTGCGGAGTAAGACTGACCTGCTGGATGGTTTGAAGGCAGAAGGATCTGGCTGGCGCGGAGAGTTGGCGGCAGGTACTGGTGCTCCGGCGCTTGGATTTTTGTTTACGGGACAGGGTAGTGAACATGCGGGCATGGGGTCGGAACTGCTGGAGCGGAGCGAGGTTTTCCGTGCTGCGGTGGCACGGCTGGAGACTGCTCTCGAAGGGCAACTTGGCAAGAGCTTTGCTGAGATTTGGGAGAGCCGCGGTGGTGAGCTTGAGCGGGCGCGGTATGTGCAGCCTGCGCTGTATGCCTATGGATGGGCGCTGAGCGAGCTTTTGCGCAGCTGGGGTGTGACGCCTCAGGTGGTGCTGGGCCATAGCCTGGGTGAGTATGTGGCGGCGACTGTGGCTGGGGTGATGTCGCCGGAAGATGGCGTGCGACTGGTGGCGGCGCGGGGGCGGCTGACGGAGGAGCTTGGACTGCCGGGGGGGATGATTGCGATTGCTGCTGATGCTGAGACCGTGGCCGGGCTGCTTAAGGATTTTGATGGGCTGAGTATTGCGGCTGTGAATGGCGCTTCAAACGTTGTCATCAGCGGTGCGCTTGGTGCGGTGGATTTTTTGGAGGAGCGATTAGGCCGGGATGGCGGGCCGCGCCAGAACAGGGATGGTGCGCTTCGCTACAAGCGACTACGGACGACGCATGGGTTTCATTCGGCGACGCTGGATGGGGTGCTGGAGCGGTTTGAGGCGGAGGCGGCGAAGACTGCGTTTAAGACGCCGGAGGTTCGGTGGATTTCGAACCTGACCGGGCGCTCTGCAGAGCTGAATGAAGCTGTTGACGCGCGGTATTGGCGACGGCATTTGCGGGAGACGGTGTTGTTTGGCGATGGGCTGACGGCTGCTGTTGCGAGCGGCGCGGAAGCTTTGGTTGAGGTGGGTGCTGAGCCGCAGTTATTGGCGCTGGCTTCTGGCTATGGGATTGCGAGCGAGCGGCTGGTGGCTTCGGTGGCGAAGGCTGGGCCCACGCATGAACAGCACGGCGAGTGGAGCAAGGTGCTGGGGGCGGCCGCGCGGCTTTGGACGCAGGGTGTGACGGTGGATTGGAAGGCTGTTTCTGGTGGGGATCGCTATCGCAAGGTGGCTTTGCCGGGGACGGTCTTTGCGAAGAAACGGTTCTGGCTGGATACAGGTGGGCCGGATGCGGAGGCTGTTGCGAAGGCGACGGCTGAGGTTGCGGGGGAGCAGGCCGGGATGGTTCCGCTGGCGCTGGATGCGGGGCGGATTGAGGAGCGGCAACGGGCAATTCATCGCTGGACGGTGGCGCTGATCTTTCGGACGCTGCGTGAGATTGGAGCGCTGGTGAGCCATGAGCAGGTGGTGACGCCGGAGATCCTGGTGAGCGACTTTGGCGTGCCGGTGGCGCAGGAGCGGCTGATGGGCCGCTGGCTGGATTGGCTGGAGCGCGATGGGTTTTTGATTCGACGGGAGAATGCGTTTCTATTGCATGCGGCTGCTGAGATTCCTGATCTGGATTTGCTTTGGGTTGAGCTGGAGCCGCTGCTAGTTGGGGATGCTGCGCTGCGGAAATACCTGGCGCATTGCGCGGCGTTGATGACGCGAGTGATGCGCGGCGAGGTTGCTCCGCTGGAGACGCTGTTTCCGGGCGGGGACGATGCGATGGCTACTACGCTCTATGAGCATTCGCCGGGGCCGGTGTATGCGAATCGCATGGCGGCGGCGACGATTGCGGCGCGGGCCCGGCTGGGCGCGAAGACGGCGATGGGCTTTGCGCGGCGGCTGCGGGTGCTGGAGATTGGCGCGGGGACAGGGGCGACGACGGCTGCGGTGCTGGCGCAGCTGGCGGCGGAGCAGGCGATTTACACCTTCAGCGATGTTTCGGAGGTTTTTCTGACGCGTGGACGAAGGCGCTTCCAGAGCGCGTTTCGGAATCATGCGATGGAGTTTGTGCTCTTCGATCTGGATCGCGAGGAGGATGCGGCGGCGCATGAGGGCCGGTACGACGTGGTGCTGATTGCGAATGCGCTGCATATTGCGCGGGATCTGCATGGGAGTCTGGCGCGGCTGCGGCGGATCTTGCAGCCGGGCGGGATGCTGGTGTTGCTGGAGACGACTGAAGCGCAGGCGTGGCACGACATTACGCTGGGGCTGCTGGAGGGTTGGCAGCGGTATGCGCAGGATGGAGACGACGGGCGGACGGGGTCGCCGCTGTTGTCGGTGGAGACGTGGCGTGGGGCGATGGAGCGGGCGGGACTGACGGGGTTTGCCGCGGCTCCGGATGCGGCGCTGCCTACGGCGAAGCTGGGACTGCATCTGCTCATGGCGCAGCGGCCGGTTGAGGATTCGGACAGGACGCGGAGTGAGGCTGGGACGGGCGTTGCGATGCGGCGTGGTGGGGTTATCGCCGGGCGCGGAGACATCGAGGTTGCGGATGAGGCTGTGAGCACTGGCGCGGATGCTGGCCTTGCGATGCGGAATCGACTGGTGG
>Ga0206920_1108_pt1 | contig 19799 bp, 19 predicted proteins | sample Alteio_BWOrgHeat_65_FD_152934 | JGI IMG/M metagenome (GOLD analysis project Ga0206920, IMG submission 152934) | Enriched cells from forest soil in Barre Woods Harvard Forest LTER site, Petersham, Massachusetts, United States -... | ecosystem: Environmental > Terrestrial > Soil > Temperate forest >...
GGAATCTAATAGGAAGTTCAGCCGTGGGCGGCACGTGTCCTTCTGGTTTTGGCTTGAGATATACCATTACATTCTTAAACACTGCAGCAGCTTCGGTAGTACAACAGGGTTGGGACGAGGATGACTTTGATTATGGTGATTACCTTTGTCTTCCGACATTGTGCGGCAATAATCAAGTCTTGCAGTCCTACAGCACTGGATACAATCCCGCTAGTGGTGGTGCTGGTGATCTTGAGCTGGGATATATGGCTAAGTGTGTTAATTGTCCCAATGCCGCCATATGTTGTACCACAAAGCCTTATCTTCAATGGAGTACAGCTGCTGGAGGCAGTTGCGTACCTTGTACAACTAATTGTACAGCATGTTTTTCGGGCTATTATCTTTCAGGAACAAGTTGTTTGCTTTGTCCTTCGTCTGTTGGCGTTAAATCATGCGCTACAACTGGGTTAACTTGTAATCCAGGTTATACAGGATCTACTTGTACAGCATGTGCTTCAGGCTATTATCCTTCAGGATCAAGTTGCTTGCTTTGTCCTTCGTCTGTTGGCGTTGCATCATGTACTACAACTGCACTTACTTGTAATACAGGCTACACAGGAACTAATTGTGCATCATGTAGTACAAATTATTATCCTTTAGTTTCAGGAGCAACAACAACAGGAGCAACGACAAGTTGTGTGTTTTGCCCTAGCCTTTCGTCTGCTAGCGTTGCATCATGCGGTCCAACTGGACTTACTTGCAACACAGGCTATACAGGATCTAATTGTGCATCATGTATTTCTACATATTGTATGATAGGAGGAGTATGTCAATCAAATACATCCCAGACTCAGATCTGTAATAAGTGTCCTATTGCATGTCAAAATTCAAAGAAACCAACAACCGCTCAGTGTGGAACAGCCAGTTGTGTAAATGCTTGTACGTGTGCATACAGCCTTGGCAAGAGCTCTAATGGATAATTATTTGCTCTAAATTCATGGAAAGGGGTCTTGAAAAAAAGATCCCTTAATATCTTTTCCAGGATATATAATTGCAAGATGATCGAGTTTAAGATCTTGCATCGCAATGCGCAGGGAAATTAACAGAAGTTCTTGGTATTTCGATAAAAGATGATGGTGCAGATCTTACCACAGGTGAAAAATTATATGTGACAAAAGGCATAGAAATACCACTTTCAAAAATTATTGCTGCACCCAGAATTGGCATAAGTGTAGGGCAAGATGTGCTCAGGCATTTTTACGTTGATGGTAATGAGTTCGTTTCGCGCTGATGATTAAAAATAGAAGAAAATGATTTCTCTTGTCACAAAAAAGAATTGATATTATCCATTTTGAACCAGATAAAAAAATATTTCAAACAAATCATTGTGCCAGAACCCCCCTTTTTTTGATATAATTACAAGTAGAAACATAATGCGTGTTTCTGTTGCCTGATAAGGCAAGGGTGTAAATTTTAATTTTTTTATAATCCTACTTCGCGTAAAGTGGAGTTTATCCTGAGCTTTGCGAAGGGTGGGACAGGAAAGGAGATAGCCATGAAGAAGCTATTACTATGTGCAGCGTTGTTAAGCTTGAATGTTGGAGTGGTGAGATCGGGTACTCAAGTTGTGAATGTGAACCCGAAACCGAGTGTTCCTGCTGTTTTTTGCCAAAAATATACAGACGCTTTAAAAAAGGCACAAACGGCTTTATTTGCATGTGAATCGAATGCCGGGTCTGCAACATTTTGCAAAAGATATACAGACGTTTTAGAAAAGGCACGAGCGGATTTATTTGCATGTGAATCGAATGCCGGGTCTGCAACAATTAAAGCAGGAGAGATCCCTGATGGTTCTATGGCCCCAGTTGTTAAAGGTATGAAGATGTTACAACAGGGACAGTTTTTATTGTTTCAGACTAAGGCATTTTTCCACGATAGAGATTGGTATGAACTGTGTGCTGCGGAAAGTCCATGGAAATTATTTAGTATGAGTAGGAGGAATACCTCTCCTGAGAAAATAGCTAATTTTATAATGAATGCGTATTCCACATATCAGGAGCAAGTATCGGCAGCAGAGAAAAAGATTGATGCTGAGATTGCGAGTGATCAGACTTCCGCTGAGCAAAAAAATATTCTTAAAGAGCGAAAACGACAACTTGTTGGGGATTATCGCCTCATAAAAGATCGAATATTTGATGAGGCATTTAAGGAGATGTCACCTTCTTATAGGAAAACATTGCCTGATTATAGTTGGTGGACCGACAAGGATAGTTTTTAAGAGATTAATGAAAAAACAGGTTTAGATTTTATTAATCCAAGCCTGTTTTTTCATTTTTTCCAAAAACCATTTCTCATGCATTTGATGTGTTTTACTGTTCTGTGAATCTAGAAATCTAATCATCTCATCAAAAAAGCTTTGTGAAACAGGAAATTGTACCTGTTCTTGGCGTAGCCAAAAAAGAATGAGACGATAACGCATGACCGAATGCAAAGCTAATAGTTTTTCAGTGTCTAGATGCCATGATGTATCTTTGTATTGCGCGATTTGTTCAAAAATATGTGCTGTGAGTTCTTGTAAAAAATCTTCTGTTTCTTGTAGTCGCGTGAGGGTGCTCAAAAAATTTGCATCAAAGCGCGCGTCACAGTTTTGCAATGCGGGTAATACGTGCATGCGAATGCGGTTTCTCAAATAGGCGTCTGAAGAGTTAGTAGAATCGGTTAGATAAGAAATGTTGTTTGCGTGAAGGTAATCTAAAATATCTGTTTTGTTTGTTTGCAATAACGGGCGAATATAACCATCCTGTTTGGCCTTCATGGCAGTCAAACCAGTTAATGTTGCGCCGCGTAGCATGCGAATAAAAAAGGTTTCCTGTTGATCTTGCGCGTGGTGAGCAAGTGCAATATAATCTGCGCTGTGTTCAGTTTTGACCATATCAAAAAAATGGCGCCGAGCTTTGCGGGCTATCTCCTCTTTTGAGCCATTAAATTTCAACGATAAGCCAAGTTCTGAGATTTTACGACATGTAAAGGGGGTGCTGTTCTTCTGGGCCAATTCTTGGCAAAATTCGGCATCTTTGCCTGCTTCGGGCCGCCATTCATGGTTCAAATGGGCAGCGATCAGGGTAATCTTGCCTTGTTGGTGAAGGGGGAGTAGCACATGGAACAAAAATATGGAATCTGGGCCACCAGAAAGGCCAATAATTATTTTTGAACCAGAAGGCAAAAGGTCATGTTGTGCAATGAATGTATGAATTTTATCGATAAAAGATTCGTTTTTCATGCCTGAAGTATAGCAGATTTTATGTTTTTATTGAACTGTGCAAAGAGGGTTGTCGTTTTGAGCATCAAGTTTCAAAAAGTTTGAGGTCATACTGCTTCTTTGCTGATCTAGTGTTGGTTGCCTCGTGTATCGCAAAAAATTGATCCGCTCATGCTCTTGGCGAGCTTGTGCTTCCAAACGGGCTCTTTGGATCTCAGCTGCATGTGCCTGTTGTGCCTTTTCTAGGCGAATTTCTTGAGCTTCTTTGAGTTCTTTTGCTTTTGCTACTGTTCGTACAATTTCTTGATTTTCGCGAATCTCCTTTTCCTTGAGTTCACGTCTCAGTTGGGCTGTTAATTGAGCTTGTTTTTTTTCAGGGGCTTCATCTAATTGGTCTTGTGCGGCTAGAGCCTGTTCAAGAGTTATTTTCCCTTCATCATATTTTTGTTGTATGCGATCTAATCGTCCATTTCGTGTTATGGGAACTGATGGAAAATGATATTCGTTGTTAGATAACCTGATAGGTGGAATGGCAGACAATAATGGCCCCGGTACTTTACCATACACAAAGCGTTTAGGTTTACTATTGGGTTGAGCGTTGCTAGCAGCTATCCCTTGATAGATTATAAAAATACTTAGTCTAATTAAGATGGATTTCAATTTTTGCATTTTATATCCAATGTTAGTTATTAATGAAATGTAATTGATTTAATGTATGTGAGTTTTATCGATCTAAAGATGCGTTTTCTATGCCTACATTATAGCAGATTCGGCCAAGATGCAAAAGAAGAGTTTGATAGCCAGAAAGATGAACTGAGAATAAAAGGAGCTCGTTCTTATTGGGCTTTTTTGCAATAACTTTACAAATTGAATTTTTAGCGTATAATTTACTTATATTGTAGTATTAAGCGTTAATGATTCGTTGTTTTATATGCACTTTTGTGTTGGGGGTTTTATGAGAAACAAAACTATTTTTGTCGTATTAGCAGTTTTATATAGTGTGGTAGTTAATAATAATCTTATGGCAAGTGCACCGGCGCCAGAGCATGCTACACCAACTGAAAGGCAACGGCCTCGATTCAATTTTTCTGGTGTCAATAGCGCTTTTAAAACTTCTGAGCCTAATTCTCCAGAAGTTCGTGCGCAAATATCTCCCGCATCAAAAGCTACTACTCCCAAGTCTATGAAAAAGCTTGATCTGGTAGTGCAAGAGGTTCCATTAGCTGTTTTTCAGCCATTAGCTTTAATGTCACCACCTTCAACTTCGTTTTCTGAAAATCAATCTACTTTGCTATCTCCATCCCTTCCATCTGCGATCAATACGCCATATAGTTCGTCTCGTGAGCTATCATATAGTAGCTTTGCTCAAAGTGAATCTATGATGTCACCTTCTTTTTCTTCCTGCAACGCAGTAATTTCTAGATCAGCATCAATAATGAATATACCTGAAAGCAATGCCGCTGATGCTGCAGTAAGTTTACCAGCAACTCCAGCAGTGTTACCATTAACGCCTGTACAAGAGCTTAAACCTGTTGCAATAATGCCAAAAACATATATTGAATATTTCTTGCATTTTCAAAGATCGCCTGATCTTACTCAAGAGCAGTGGCAACAAGTTGTTCCTGATATAATTAAAAATCTTAAATCTTTTAAAGATGCATTATTACAGCCTATCCCTACTAAAGCCATTGATGTATCACAGCCACTATCGGCCAGTGCTATTATTAATACTTTCTTCCATGAGAATAGATCGGTAAAGTATCGGGCTGTTAAACAGCTTTCCCAACGGAAAGATATTCAATCTATGGGATCACTGCATTTGCTGGGTGATAATCCTGATAAGCCTATTGATTCTTTGTTTACTCATAATTTTGGTAGCCTTGATATGTCCCGAGATGCTGTAAGCTTTGGGATGAAAGTGCATGATGCGCCAGATCAATTACCAGTGGGTACGTGCCGTTTATTTGTAGAAAACAAATTGGGGACCACGGGTGGCCCTCATGCTCAAATGACCAAGATATTAGATGCAACTTTTAAAGCGAATCAGCAAGGCCTTGTTGCCTGTACAGCTACGATTGAACGCTTTGATAGAGCAACACAAAAATCACAAGAACTTTAATTATATAAAAAAAAGCTACATTAAAATAAAAAATAGCCACCTCTATGCGAGATGGCTATTTTAATAATAAAGAGATTTTTGAACCAAAGATGTATTATCTGGTTTGTCTAGCAAACTCTTTGGCTAGATCTCTAGTTCTATTTCTTTTTTTTGCTTCAAATTCTTGTCGAGCTTGTGCTTGATTTTCAGGAGTGATGTGCACATCCGGAGAAGAAATAAGTTCTGTAACAGAACTGGTAGCTTTTCGGGGGGTTAAATAACCAGGCTCGGCCACTACTTGAGCTGCTGCGGCAATTTGTGCTAAAGCCGGTTGCGCTTCTTGTGCAGGTTGAACTGGTGTAGCAACAGCTGAGGCAGCAGGTTGTGCTTGAGCGGCTGCAATTTGTGCTAAAGCTTGTTGCGTTGCTTGTGCCGGTTGGATTGGTGCAGCAACAGCTGAGGCTGCAGGTTGGGCAAGTTGACTTGCAAAAGAAGCAGATGAAACCATGCTCAATGCAGAAAATAAAATAACAGATCTGTTCATGAATTATTCCTTGAATAATTAAAAATGTTGTTAAAATAATAAAATTTATATTTTTGATACAATTAGTATCATTTGTTGTGGGAAAATAATTATACCGTAAATCAAATGCTTGTAAAGAAGTAGATTTAAAAAAAGTGAATAGAATAAGGCTTTTTTTGTGCATAAAATAAGGATGAGTGTTACAGTAACTCATCCTTATTTATTAAAACTATCTAAAATTAAATATCTAGATTTTTGACAAAATGTCCAAACTGTTCGATGTAGATTTTTCTACCCGAAACATCATCACCCATAAGCGTGGTAAACCAAGTGTCAGCCTCTAAAGCATCTTCAATGGTAACTTTCAGCAACGTGCGCTGATTTGCATCCATGGAAGTTTCCCATAATTGCTCAGGGTTCATTTCACCAAGACCTTTGTAGCGTTGAATGTTCATGTATGGTTTGCTGATGTCATTAATAGCATCGAGCAATTTAACGATACCGGTGCTTACAATATTGCGTTCTTTATCAATAACTTGAAGTTTCCATTCATGGTCTTCTATTTGTTGCAATGGTTTTAGTAATTCAATCAAAGCAGTCAATAGGGGTGAACTAAAGAAAGCCATTGGAACACTCCATTGTTTGCTCAACTGGTTAAATGTAATCATACCAACTTCTTCGAGTGTTTCATGCTTGTCACCATGTTCAACTAAAGGTTTATCTTTAGTGATAGTGTAATCTTTGAAGTTTTTGGCAAGTATTGCGATAAGCGCATCTTCTCCATCTGCAGGTAGCCATGGATTTTTTTGTAGTACCAATGCTAGGGCATGGCAATGTTGCTGTAATATTCTAAACGTTGCTGCGGTCAAACTTAATTGATCATCGTAGGTATTAATTGCACTTAAAATTGAGTTCCATGCAGTTTGATCCAGTTCTTTACCATTAATAGAGAATGTAGTTTGCTCATGAACCCATTCATGCACAAATGCTTTAAATGCTTTGTCATCTTTTAGATATTGTTCCTTTTTACCAATCTTTGCTTTATACAATGGTGGTTGAGCAATATATAAATATCCCATATCAATTAATGGGCGCATATAACGGAAAAAGAGCGTAAGTAATAATGTTCTAATATGTGCACCATCAACGTCAGCATCGGTCATTAAAATGATTTTATGATAACGAGCTTTTGTTGCATCAAATTCTGCGTTGCCAATTCCGCAGCCGATTGCAGAAATAAGTGCTTTGATTTCATCATTGGAAAGAATTTTATCAAGACGGGCTTTTTCTACGTTTAAAATTTTACCTTTTAAAGGCAAAATAGCTTGATTGTGGCGATCGCGCCCTTGTTTTGCTGAACCACCTGCAGAATCTCCCTCAACTATGAATAGTTCTGTCATCGATGGATCTTCGTTGGAACAATCGGCAAGTTTACCCGGCAAGATCATTGTTTCAAGTACAGTTTTTCTGCGTGTTAAATCGCGGGCTTTACGTGCCGCTTCGCGAGCCGACATAGCCAATTCAGCTTTTTGCAATATTTTTTTAGCTACTGCCGGATTTTCTTCAAAATAAGTTTCTAAATATGAAAATGTCCAAGAGTCAACAATTCCTTTGACGTCATTGTTGCCGAGTTTTGCTTTTGTTTGTCCTTCAAATTGAGGTTCAGGAACTTTCATATTAATGACAGCTACTAATCCCTCACGCACATCTTCGCTTGAAAAAGTTTCTTCGGTTTTAAAGATTTTATATTCTGCACCTTTTTTATTGCAGATTTTTGTCAACGCAGAACGGAATCCTGACACATGTGTGCCACCTTCGGTTGTGTTGATGTTATTAACAAACGAAAATAGTTGTTCGCCATAACCATCGTTATATTGCAGGGCTATTTCAAGTACATATTTATCATCTTCACGTTCAAAGTAAACGACTTCAGGAAATAGAGCGGTTTTCTTTTCATTGATATGCTGCACAAAAGAAATGATACCGCCTTCAAAAAAGAATTCATGACTTTTACCTGAGCGTTCATCCACGATACTGATGCGTAAATTTTTATTCAAAAATGCAAGTTCACGCAAACGAACTGATAAGGTATCGAAACTAAAGCTTGTTGTTTCTTGGAATATTTCTGGATCTGGCCAGAATTGTACGAGTGTGCCGCGTTTTTTAGTTTCTCCAGTGACTTGCAAGCGGTCTAAAGCCTTGCCTTTTTCAAAAGACATTTGATGAATTTTGCCATCTTGAAAAATAGTAAGATCTAATCGGCTTGATAGTGCGTTTACAACGGAAATACCAACGCCGTGTAAACCTCCGGAGAATTTATAGGTATCTTTATCAAACTTACCACCGGCATGCAGTTTGGTGAGCACTACTTCTGCTGCAGATACCCCTTCGCCTTCGTGGATGTCTGTTGGAATACCACGACCATTATCTTCAACTGAGCACGATCCATCATTATGTAAAATTACTTTTATGTTATCGCAATGGCCAGCCAAAGATTCATCTACAGAGTTATCCACCACTTCATATACTAAATGATGTAATCCATGAGGGCCCGTAGAGCCGATATACATTGCTGGACGTTTTCTAACAGCCTCAAGTCCTTCAAGGACTTTAATAGACTGCGCTTTATATTCTTTTGGATCAGCCATAGCTAAGTCTCCTGTGAGAACCCAGCCGTCGCTTGATCCATGCCATCGGGCTTGGCAAGCTATGGCGGGCAGGGTGGAAATTTTTTCTTTTAAGATTAAACTATAGTGTATGAAAAAATATGAAAAATTACTAGCTTGGGTGGATATCTGTGCTTATATTCATAATTTGGAGTTATCAAATAAATGTTTGATCTTACAAAAATAAGCAAATTTGGCCATGAGCGAGACATGTTTTTTATGTCCCAAGCTTTGGTGCAAGCACAAAAAGCTTTGGATAAAGATGAAGTGCCGGTTGGTGCCATAGTAGTAAACCGCGCAGGTAAAATTATTGGCCGTGGCATGAATAAAGTTGAAACGCTACATACACAACACGCTCATGCTGAAAGTTTAGCTATCCAAGCAGCTGGTAAAAAACTGCAAGATTGGCGGCTTGAAGGATGTTGGGTATATGTGACGCTTGAACCATGTGCGATGTGCATGCATTTGATATTGCTCAGTCGTTTAGAAGGCGTTGTTTTTGGCGCCTCTTCACCGCTATTTGGTTATCATCTTGACAATGGTCTTTCGCTTGGGCTATACAAAAACTGTACTTTGACAATAATTTCAGGAATTGGTAATGAAATGGCCGGAGCTTTATTAAAACAGTTTTTTAAAAGCAAACGTTAAGTTATCCCCGATTATTTAGAATAAAAGTTGGGGTACCCATCAAATAGATGGGATAAAAAAAAGGGTATGTAGTGAAGTCAAATTTAGATTCAGTAAAAAAACTATTATTAGAACGTAAAAGTGCACTTGAGCAAGAACTCACTCGTTTGTCACAAGAAAAGTTCTCTGACGATCAAGTGCAAGATCCTGGTGATCAAGCTCTTTCTTCCACCATGGAATCGTTGAAAGTTTCGTTACAAGATACTGAGCGCGGTGAATATAATCGCCTTATTCAAGCATTGGAAAAAATTGAAGATGGCACTTATGGCATTTGTATGGACTGTGGGCAACCTATTTCCGAGCGACGTCTTCATTCATATCCTAATGCTGCGCGATGTATTTCTTGCCAAGAGGCGTTTGAAGAGAATGGTGGATAAATCACGCATTTTTTTGATTAATTTGCGTTGAGATCTATGTTTACTCTATGCTCAATATAACACCAAAAATAGGAGGTTATATGTGTGGAGTAGTTGGGTATATTGGTAAGAAAAAAAGTAAACAATTAATTTTAAATGCTCTTGCAAAATTGCAATATCGCGGGTGTGATTCTGCTGGTTTTGCATGTATTAATAAAGAGAACAAGCTTGCTTGCGTTAAATCTCCCGGTGAAATTGAGCAATTGCAAAAGATAGCAAATCAGGTGGAGCATGACGGAACTATTGGCATCGGTCATACTCGTTGGGCAGCAGATTCTGAGTTGCCATTTTCCAACGCTCATCCTCATGCAAGCTGTTCAGAAGATATTGCCATTGTCCATAATGGTTTTATAGACAATCATCAGGAGCTTAAAGTTGGTCTTATTAAACAAAAACATAGATTTATTGCTGATGTGGATACTGAAGTAATTCCACATATTTTAGAGCATTATATTAATAGGAAGATGAGCCTTGAGGCAGCATTACAAAAAATGGCGAATCAATTGAGTGGGTCTTTTGCGCTTGTTGGTTTACTTGAAAAGCATCCCGATACATTATTTTCTGTGCGTAAAACAGCTCCCTTGGCTTTATTGGTGCATGATGATGGAATACGAATTGCTTCTGATTATCGTGCGATTGGTAAAAAGGGTAATCTAGGTTTTTTTCAACCCGACAACAGTTTTGCTATTATCACTGATAATGATATTGCGCTCTACTCATTTGAGGGTAAGCGATTACCTGTTCATCTTGACCAGATACTGGTCAAAAAACCGGTTTTGGAAAGGAATATGTTGAATCGTGCGTATAATGATTTTGAACGTGCCTTGCGGTCTTTTTTTGAGTATATTTTGCCCGATAGCGAGCTTTCTTATGATTATGTTGAACTGCTGAATTTAGCACATAGCATACTTGAACGCTCTATTCTTACTTTAAACCAAGAGCATTATCTAAGAAAAATAGTCGGGGCAATAGATGCCCTTGAAGATGGCACCTATGGTTTGTGTATTGGATGTGGGCAGCCGATCGGATCTCATGCATTGGCCAAGCATCATACCTTATCACTTTGCCAAAATTGTGATGCCAAACATGCCGCTTGTGCGTAGGAATTTTAATATCAAGATGATTCCTGTAAATAAACATGCTATAATCATAAAGTTAATGATGTTAACTGTATCACGGGAGTTTTAGAGTGAAATATATATATAATTTTAGCAGTTTAATACTGTTCAGTTTTTTTAGCGTTCATGCTTCCAGCTCTTCCAGTGATGCACCTGCTCATCCGCAAAAAATGAGAAATTTTAAATTTGACTCGTCATATAAAGCGGAAGGTGAAATAGTCAAAAATATTTGTACGGTGACCAATATAGACACCGGGGAGTTCTTCACTGAAGAGATCTCAGTTGGAAGCGATGCAGTATGCAAAAGGGGAAATCATCCTTTAAGCAATACACCATCTAATTATAAGTGGTCGCAAACGCTTTCAGATGCACAAAAATATGAATACTTAGAGCAGATTTCAATGCATAAATCCATGTTGATCCTAATAGGAGGTGTAGTTTTTCCGGGTAATATGGAATGGCAAAGACCTGCAACTCCTGAGCCTTCCCAAGATAAGCCCGCGCAAGCTACAGAAAAATAACTGAATCTGGAACTTTTTCTCAATTGTGCTATATTTGGTGCCAGAAATGCGCCGATGTAGCTCAGTTGGTAGAGCGCCTGATTCGTAATCAGTAGGTCGTCGGTTCGACTCCGATCATCGGCTTTGGAATTATGCTATTTGTCATTTCGGTAATTAGATAAGCTTCTTTGACTTTTTTAGGCTTATTGGTTATCCTATTTCTCATTAGGTTCAAAATATAATTTTTAAGTGAACTCGTTAAGGATATTTAGAGTATTTATGGAAATATCAAAAGCAATTAAAGCAGCTACACCAAAAACAAATAAACCTGTTTCTCATGGCGTTGGTCGTCGCAAATCTTGCGTAGCCCGTGTATGGCTTACCAGGGGAACCGGTAAAATGATGGTAAACGATAAAGACTACGCTACCTACTTTGATACCGAATGGTCTCGTCTAGACGCTTCCATTCTATCACGCGTATGCCCAGCTTTTGCTAACTATGATGCGCGAGCTAATATTGTGGGCGGCGGTATCAATGCTCAAGCTGATGCTTTTGCTCTAGCAACTGCACGTGCTCTAGTTGCAATTGACGAAAGTCTTCGTATTTTACTACGTAAGCACAATTTGCTTACCGTTGATTCTAGATTGAAAGAACGTAAGAAATACGGTCAAAAAGCAGCTCGTCGTAAATTCCAATTCGTGAAAAGATAATCGTCCTTCGACGACTCCTACGGAGCACGCTCAGGATGACGTGGAATTTAATTTTTTTAATTTAGTTGATAAGGAAAATCCCTCTTACATAAGAGGGATTTTCTATGTACGGGTATTCTCATCTAAATCTTCATTTTTTTCTATGTCATATTTCATGTAATACCGTATACTATTTTGCATGTTAAAATATGAAATAAATTCTAGAAAAATATGAAGGTGAGTTATGTGTGGTATCGTTGGCTATATTGGCAAAAACTATAGCAGAAATTTTGTTATCGATGGCTTATCAAGACTTGAATATCGCGGCTATGATTCAGCAGGTTTTGCTTGTTTAAATCAAACAGATAATCGTCTTTTATATGCTCGAGCTGTTGGTCAACTATCTAATTTAGTTAAAAAAATTGAAGAGCATCCCATAGATGGGAATGTTGGTATTGGTCATACACGTTGGTCCACACACGGTGTTTCATCACAAGAAAATGCTCATCCACAATTTGATTGTGAAAAAACACTCTCAATTATCCATAATGGCATCATTGAAAATCATCATGAGTTGCGTGAATCACTCAAAGTTACCGGACATGTTTTTCATTCAGATACAGATACAGAAATTATTGCTCATCTTTTTGAAACATTACTGGTAACTCATACGAATTTAAAATCAGCGGTTATTGATTTGGTCAATTCGCTTGAAGGGGCTTATGCATTTATTTCAATCTTGCAAGATCACCCCGATACAATGTTGCTTGTGCGCAGGCGTTCTCCATTATGTATCGGCATAGGTGAAGATGAAATGTTTGTGGCATCAGATTTATTGGCATTTGTCGGTAAAACAAAACAGGTACTTTTTTTGCCAGATCAAAGTTTTGCTTTAGTTAAAAAAGATATGATTGAGTTATATGATTTTTCTGGTGCACCATTACCAATAGTATTGCAAGATATCAACATTGATTGGGTATCGCATGGAAAACAAGGGCATGAACATTACATGCTCAAAGAGATTTATGAGCAAAAAACTGCCATTTTTGCAACAGTTAATTTTTTAAAATCAATTAGCGCACACATTTGGGATCATATCGGTTTATCATCAGATCAAGCAAAAGCTCTTAATTCAGTCAGTTTAGTTGGTTGTGGTACCTCATGGCATGCAGGGCGTATAGCTCAATTTTTCTTTGAACAAATATGTATGATACCAACACGTTCATTATTAGCATCTGAATTTCGATATATGTCTTTTTTTCCAGATACCAATAGCCTTTATATTGCAATTTCTCAATCAGGAGAAACGGCCGATACTCTTGAAGCGTTACGTATGATTAGTGCCATGCAGTTGCCTACCGCTGCATTGACTAACGTTGCATCAAGTACTATGGTGCGTGAAGCAGATGGTTTTTTGCTTACTCAAGCGGGCCAAGAAGTTGCAGTAGCATCTACTAAAGCTTTTTCTACACAAGTTGCTGCGCTTTTTTGGTTGGCTCATCGCTTAGCTTTAGAAAAAGGAATTATTACAAAAGTACAGATGGAATTGGCAGAAGAGGATCTTCTAATTGCTGCAGAAGTATTGGAAAATAGTATCGAAAATTATAAAATCGAAATTATACAATCACTCGCACGAAAATATGCACAATATAAAAAAAGTATATTTTTAGGCCGTCATGTCAGCTATCCATTTGCTATGGAAGCATCGCTGAAACTTAAAGAAGTAGCTTACATTTTTGCGCAATGTTATCCAGCAGGTGAGCTCAAACATGGTCCTCTTGCATTGGTCGATTCTGAAACGCCTATATTTTTATTTTCACATCGCGATCCACTCATTTATCAAAAACTTGTTTCTAATGCACAAGAGGTTAAAGCACGTAATGGTCATTTGATTGTATTTGCTTTTGAAGGGCAAGCGGAGTTGTGTGATTTAGCTGATTTAGTATTTATTATTCCAAATGTACATCCATTGCTTGGGCCACTAGCGATGACCGGGTTAATGCAGTTTTTTGTGTATCACATTGCATTGCAACTTGGTTGCGCGATTGATAAACCGCGCAATTTGGCAAAGTCGGTGACGGTGGAATAGATCTATTGTGTTGTGATATTCTCCTTTTTTATGCTAATGCATAATGACTTTAGTTTAAAAAAGGAGAATATATGCACATTCGATTATTATTTTTTGTTATCATATTTTGCATTTCACATAATGTGATGAATGCGAGTGCAGCTGCAGCCGCTGCGGCGGTCAGCAGTATGCGGGCAAAAGCAAAAAAGCGTCAAGACTATGTTCGTTCTCGTTCTTCATCTCCATTAAGACAAGCGCTAGATAAGGGGGGTGTTATTTATATACAAAGAAGAGCATCTCCAAGTCATTCATGGCAAAACTCGCCACATTCATCACTGCACAATTCGCCAAGAACTCCGCTATCACAAGCATCTAGAAGTCCTGCACATGTATCTTTATTGGTTGCAGGATTTGCACCTGAACAGCAGTTTTCTACTTTTGATACACATAAAGCCGATCTTGTTTTGTCTCGTCTACCCAATGTGCCTCATGTGTCTTCATCATTAGCAACCGTTCATGCTTGTGCAGCGCTGTATAAAGTGGAACGTGAAAAGGAAGCCAGCGATGCTGAGCACAAGGAACAATCTAATACGCAAGTTAGTGCAAGTACATCTACAGCTGAATCTGTTCGGGCAGGAGCAAAAAAGTCTTGCTGTGCATGTAGCTGTACAGTGCAATAATGATTATAAGAACCCGAGCATTACAAGAAAAGGGCACATTTTTGATGCGCCCTTTTTCTATACAAAAGATTGTCCAAGATTAAATTTTGATTTCTTCCAACGTCAATTTATCGTTAGTGATAAAGTTACTCTTTAAAAATTCCACGGCTTTAGTACGGTTACTTACATCAACTGGGCAACTAGTTTTTCCGGTGTAATACATATTAATTAAGCTAAGCGTGTCACGGAGTTGATTGTCTGTTTCAAGTAATGTGCGTGCGCGCTCTGACCATGTTCTTTTTTCTTTGTCTTTACTCTTTTCTTCTTCCTCTTTCTTTTTCTCATCATCATTATTGCCATCAACTTTGATGTAGTTGCTCAGAGCTCGTTCTCTTCCATAAAATTTGGTAAACCAAATCATCTGTTCGGTAGGGGGCAGGCGTTTTTCTATATTAAAATCCGGTTCAATTCCCATGCCTTGAATAGAAGTATCGTTAGGTAAATAATAAAGAGATGTGGTTATTTTCATCGCGCAATTGTTGCTCACTGGAATTACTTCTTGTACTGAGCCTTTACCAAAAGTTTTGGTGCCAACTAAAAATACCATCAATTTTTTTTGTGCCTTATTGCCTGCAGAGGTAGCTAATTTTTCAGAGTGAATCTTGAGAACACCTGCCAAAATTTCTGCAGCAGAAGCGGTATAATTATTGATCAAAATAAAAATTGGCAATGCATCAAGGGCTATAGGATCGCGATTGGTGACATATCGATCAGTTTCTTTATTATGTTTATCTTTGGTGGTTACTACCAAACTTCCTTTTTCTATAAATAGTCCAGCGATATCGATAGCAGCACCAAGGGATCCGCCAGAATTATTACGCAAATCTAAAATGAGCGCTTTGTACTTATTCTTTTTTGATTTTTGTAATAGTTCGGTGATTTGCTTGATTGCAGTTTCAGTGAACATATTGAGCGATATGTAACTTACATTGTGTTCTTGAATATAAAATGCTAATGAATTTTGTTCTTTAACAACGTCACGAGTGATGTCAAATGAGAGAAGATCCGATTGACCTTCGCGTAATATTTTTACATGTACTTTAGTACTTCGTTCACCTTTTAATTTTGCCGTTGCTTCATCGGTGGTCATTCCTTCAAGTGGTTCACCATTTACTTCAATAATTTTATCGTATGGTTTGAGTCCTGCTTTATCAGCCGGACCATCAGGCATAGTATCAATAACGGTCAGAGCTTTATCTTTTGGTTGACGAGTATTATCAATAACGATGCCTATACCAAAAAATTCACCACTGGTAGTTTCTAATATTTGCTTGTAAGTTTTTGGGTCCAAAAAGCTTGAGTGTGGGTCAAGGCATTCAAGAAAGGCATTAATTGCTTTAATCATGCAGTTTTCAAGATCGCTTACTTTGTAATGTTTTTGATTTGTTTTTTCCAGTACTTCAGCAAAAGTGCGTGTCCAATTATAGGCTACTTCATCGAAATCAAATTCAATGTTCTCTTTGTCTTTTTCTTTGGGTGAGGATGTTAAAGATGGGGCGCTTATCATTTGGCAAACGAGTAGACCACTTAGCGTACTGAGCAATATTTTTTTATTCATGGAAGTATCCTTTTTGGGGGTTATAATTTTTGATCCCATCTATCATAAAAACTATAAGAGAGCTGAGGAAAGAGTTCGGGTGTAATGATAAAAAAAGCCTTATTATAAAGGTCTGTTGGAAAATACAATCTTTGTTATGTATACTGGTATTATGCAAGAAAAACTATCAACCGAACCACACATTATTATCGTAACTGGATACTCCGGTGCCGGAAAAAGTACGGTGCTTCGTGCGTTGGAAGATATTGGTTTTTTTTGTGTTGATAATTTACCTATTCCACTTTTAGATTCATTTTTTCAATTGGTGATGCAATCAAAAATTACCTGCCAACGTTTGGCGTTGGGAATTGATGTGCGGGGTGGTTTAACGATTAAAGATCTTATTGTTGAATTAAAACGTTTTAAAATTGCTCATCCGGCCGTAGTAAAAATTTTTTTTCTTACCTCAAGTCCCTCAATTTTGCTCAAGCGATTTCAGGAAACTCGGCGCAAGCATCCATTAGCTGATTCTATTGATATTGCTGATGCAATTACTCAAGAGGCTATATTATTACGCCCTTTAATTGATATGTCAGATTTAGTGGTTGACACTGATCAACTTAATATTCATCAATTGCGCAGTTTTGTGCGATCCTCATTTACCGGTAATGGGCAACAGCACATGGTAGTAACATTACGATCATTTGGATTTAAATATGGTACGCCATTAGAAAGTAACTTTGTCTATGATGTTCGTGCATTACCTAATCCGTATTTTATACCAGCGTTAAAAAGTTTAACTGGTATGGATGCCCGAGTTGCCTCATTTTTATTTACCCAAAAAGAGGTACTTGAATATTGGCATAAATTGATTGATTTTATTTTATACTCCATTGAAAAATCTCATGCTGAAGGTAGATTTTTTCTTAATATTGCAATTGGATGCACTGGTGGTAGACATCGTTCAGTTGCATTTGTGCAAAAGCTTGCACAACAAGTGATTCCTCATGTACAATTTCTCGTTGAGCATCGCGATATTCATCGGGATGATAATCCGTCGAAGATTGCCGAGCCCTGAAGGCCCGGATAAGCGCAGACTGGACGCTAGTGAAAATGTAATATAAAAGGAGTTGGTATGAAAACAATAAAGCGTATATTTTTACGAGTATTTTTTGTACTTGAGCTTATAGTGTTTGGTTTTGTGTATGCATGTGGACCTCATGGGTTTTATGCATTGCAAGAATTAGAGCAGCAAAATAATCAGTTGCAAACAGATGCTGCAATGTTAAAACAAGAGGTGCAGATGTTGGAGCGCAAAATTGCTCAGTGGCATGCGCATCCCTTTTATAAAGAAAAAATTGCAAGAGAACAGTTACAAATGGCCCGCAAGGGAGATAAAATTTATTACGTATCGTGAGTTAGGTTTCCGTCTTACCCTTTGACAAAGCTCAGGGAGGACGGAAAAAAATAAGATTATTTCCCCAGCCTTCCTGAGCTTTGTCGAAGGATGGAAGGGAATAGAAAATGAGGAGACCTTTTATGTTTACATTACCAAAACTTCCCTATGATTTTGGTGCACTAGAACCATACATCGATGCGCAGACTATGGAAATTCACCACGATAAGCATCACGCAGCGTATGTGAATAATTTAAATGCTGCATTGGAAAAATTCCCACAATGGCAAAATAAATCACTTGAAGACTTGCTCGTATCATTAGACGAAGTTCCTGCCGCTATTCGCACTGCAGTGCGCAATAATGCGGGTGGGCACGTGAACCATTCTTTATTTTGGTTAATGCTATCCAAATCTGGTGGTGGAGAATCAAAAGGTGCAGTTGGCAAAGAGATAAAAAAACAGTTCGGTTCTTTTGCAGCATTTCAAGATCAATTCAATACGGCAGCAAAAAGCGTATTCGGCAGTGGTTGGGCATGGTTGGTGGTTGATAAAAACGGTGAACTTAAAGTTGTCTCCACACCAAATCAAGATAGTCCAGTGACAGATGGTATGTATCCAATTTTAGGACTTGATGTGTGGGAGCATGCTTATTATTTAAAATATCAAAATAGACGCCCTGATTATATTAATGCGTGGTGGCATGTGATTAATTGGGAACGAGTTGAAGAGAATTATGAGAAAGTAACAAAGTAAATTTTTTGTGAAAATTAAAAGGCCTATGCTGACGTTAAAGTGAGCACAGGCCTTTTTGATGACTTGTATTGTGTGGGCTATTTTTTGAATGTAAACCAAGCTCCAACTGCTGCAATTCCAGCTCCAACTTTGGTAATTGCCCAATAGGGGAGAGTGGAGGATTGAGAGTGTACATGTGCATTAATTGCTGCATAATAAAATGGAGATGAACCAAAGGGTATGTAACCTTCTGCAGAGACCGGTGCTTGGTTTCGAGCATATACTTCTTGGAGTTCTTGTATTTCATTTGCATATGCGGGATTTTGTGAGGAAGCTTCTCTGCATATATCTTGTAACTCTGGATATCGATAACCGAGTAGTTGTCCGGGAACTACAAGTGTTTGAGCAGGTCTTTGGCTGACTACTTCGCCGCTCTGTGCATGTGTAGTTACTTGTTCAGGCATAAACACATCTTTAGGAGCAGTGGCACATTCTCGTTTGCTTGTGCCGATAGTTTCTTTGAGAATTTCATTTGCTTTTTGAATTCGGTGAGTTCTTGTTGTAGCGCTTTTTTGCAAGAGATATGATCCAATTCCAATTGCTGCTCCGCCGCCCATTAAAACTGGTCCCAACCATGATCTTCCTGAGGATGGATTTTGTTGCGGCTTGCTTGCATGCGCAGAAAAAGATGATGCTGCGATAGCAATTGATAATAGTATGATTAATTTTTTCATTTGTATGTCTCCATTAAGGAACTTGGTCTTTTATTATGACTTATAATTTTGATTATTATTTTTTGAACGTAAAGAACGCTCCAATTCCAGCCACTGCTGTTCCGGCGGCAGTTGTCCAAGAGTAAATTTTTGAAGAAGTTGTTGGTCGATGTAAATGGTCAACAATTGCTAAAGCATTGTATGGCCGTTGATTGCTTTTTAAGAAGCCATCATCATCAATATCAACTGTTGCGGTGTTGTTTTGATATAGCTTGTTTAATTTATCAACCAATTTAGGATCGTGATTTTGTTGTCTCAAGATTGTGCATGCCTCATCTAGAGATAGAAATCCTTGCCTTGTAATGCGTGTGGATTCTCTACGAAGTTCTGGTTGCGAAGGAACGCTTGATTCTGTTTGTTGTTCCTGCTGCTTTTGTATCGATTGAGCAGGCTTTTCTTTATAAGAAGGATGATTGATTACTATACGATGTGTTCCATCGTCGTATTTATAATGAGTTGGTTCGTTGACAAGTGACAGCAATATTGGGTTTATTATTTGCATGCCGTTATTTTGTCGCTGAGCCCTTCTTTGCAAGAGATATGATCCAATTCCAATTGCTGCTCCGCCACCCATTAAAACTGGCCCCAACCATGATTTGCCCGATGATGAAGGTGTTTGTTGAGCAGGTTTGCTTG
>Ga0206920_1111_pt1 | contig 19534 bp, 17 predicted proteins | sample Alteio_BWOrgHeat_65_FD_152934 | JGI IMG/M metagenome (GOLD analysis project Ga0206920, IMG submission 152934) | Enriched cells from forest soil in Barre Woods Harvard Forest LTER site, Petersham, Massachusetts, United States -... | ecosystem: Environmental > Terrestrial > Soil > Temperate forest >...
CTCCGATTACGTAAAGCGCCTTACCCAACTGGACTTTTTGGGGCGCCCAGTGCCTCATTTTGGTGATGAAGCAAAAGTTCAGCGATATGTATTGGATCAATATTAGTGATGGCGATATCCCCATCCTGGCCCTGATAGAACACACCAATTTTGTGCCGAAAGAATGGTACCAGGGCAAACACTTGATGTACGTTGCCAATTATCTGCCCCAGGACCACAAGTACTTCAAGATGAACAAGGACGAGATCTTTGCCGAGATCCTGCCCCACCTTAAAAAGGTGAATCCCCAATTTGACCCCGCAGTCATTGAGGAAATATACCTATCACAGGATCTTTACGCTCAACCCGTGGTGCCGCTTCATTACAGCGCCGTGAAACCCACTTTTGAAACGCCTATCCAGAATGTCATCCTGGCCAATATGGCCCTCACCTATCCTGAGGACCGGGGTACCAACTTCGCCGTTGATGTGGGCAATAAGGCCGCCCTGCTGGTGGACCCAGCGGTCCAAATACCCGTTTTTAAGGAATAGGCCCTTTCGGGCGCTTCTATTCGTCTTAATTTCGCTAAATCGCTGTGTTATGATTTCGCCGTCCGAATTTCAAAAGGAGCCGCTCAATGCCTAAAGTATCTTCTTTATCCGTCTTCTTTCCCTGCTACAACGAAGAAGCCAATGTGGAAAACATGGTCCGCAAGGCGCAGCAAATCCTGCCCGAGATCGCTGAAAAATGGGAAATCATTCCCGTCAACGACGGAAGCAAAGACAAAACCGGCGAGATTATCGACCGCCTGGCCAAAGAAGACCCCAATGTTCACCCTGTTCATCACATCAAGAACCAAGGCTACGGCGGAGCGGTTATTTCGGGCTACAACGCCGCCAAATACGACCTGGTTTTCTTTACGGATGGCGACCTTCAGTTTGACCTGCGCGAAATTACGCTTTTGATCGAAAAACTCGATGAGGGTGATTTGATTTTGGGCTTTCGCAAAAACCGCAGAGACCCTTTGCAGCGTAAGTTGAACGCCTATCTTTGGGGTTCATTAGTGAAGACTCTCTTTAACTTTAAGGTCAAAGATGTGGATTGCGCCTTTAAGCTAATTAAACGCCGGGTGATCGACAAGGTTCAGCTTTCCGCTGGCGGCGCCATGGTTTCGACCGAACTTTTAGCCCGCGCCAACCGCGCCGGCTTTCGCTTTGTGGAAGTGGGCGTCACCCACTATCCCCGGGTCGCCGGCACCCAAACGGGAGCCAATTTCAAAGTGATTCTCAAGGCCTTCCGGGAACTCTTTAAACTTTACGGCAAAATAAAAAACCAGCCCAAGTAATTGAGCTGGTTTTCGTTTTCTTCATAAATTCAAACTAAAATTCTGATTAACCCTGCGCTTGTAAGTAATCCAAGTGGGTTTTGGCCTGCTGTAATAAATCCGCGTTATCCGAGTACTGCAAAACCTTATTCCACGAATCCATCGCTTCTTGTTTTTTTCCTAATTTTTCATAGGCCAAAGCCATGTTGTTAAAGATCGCCGCGTCATTAGGACGCATGGAAACGGCCTTTTGGAAAGCCTGTAAAGCGTTATCCGGCTGATTCTTTTCTAAGTAGATGCTGCCTAGGTTGTATTCGCAATCCGCGCTATCCCCTAAAGCCACAGCCTTTTGAATTAAATCCAAAGCGTCATCATAGTTACCCGCGTGGAAATACATCATGGCCAGATTGTTCATGGCATCCATGTGGTTCGGGTCAAAACGCAAAGCCATTTCATACATACGAACAGCCGCGTCATTCATATCGAAGCGGGCGTAAAGATAACCCAATCCAAAGTAAGCCTGCGCGTAGGTCGGGTCGATTTCCAAGGCCTGACGCAAGTAGGTAAAGGAAGACTGATAGTGATGCAGATCAAACTGCTTTTTACCCTTCTTGTAGTAAGTCGCCGGATTGACGAATTGAACTTCTGGCTTTTCCGCCATAGTGGTTTCAGGTTCTTCAGCCGGGGCAACCGCTGGCTTGTGATGATGTTTAACCGGTTTAACGATGGCTGGTTTGTGGATTTGAGCTTCTTCAGTTTCAGTAAAACGGAAAGTCCAATGAGTGACTTCGCCTAAAAAGCCTAAAAAGACTAAGAAAATAATGAGCAGCAGCCAGCAGAAATCGACCACATCACGGGCCATATCCTTAACACCGAATTTCGCCTTAGGTTTAGGCGCCGCGGGTTTTTCAGCATAGGGGTCTGTAATAAACCCAGGTTCGGAAGTGGCGCCATCGGCTTGGGGGAGTTCCTGCCCGCACTTGACGCATATTCTGGTTCCGGCTGGATTTTCTGCCTGACACGCAGGACAAATCATTAAAAACCTCTCTAAGGCAAGCTTGGGTGATCGTTACAAGGCCCCAAAAACCTTGGTAATTTAACCTTTTCTGCGAAACGCGTCAACTTAACAATTGGCCAAAACCCAGATAAAACAACACATTTTTCACTTTCCAAATTCTAAAAATCAGAAAGGTCTGAAAATGAGCGATAAAGAGAACAATAAACCTGAATTCGGTTGGTTTTGAACCTGTTGAATGAAATAAACCGGAAATTGTGAAACGTCCACTTCCGCTGAAAACTCTTTATCAATTTTTACAACAGCGCCGACGGTTGACCAAAAAAGTTGGTTAGTCGTGCCCACCGCTACCGGAACCAAGCCCGAGCTTTGCTGTTGAAACACATAACTTTGACCATAGCTAATAGGCTGTCCATTGAGCGTCATTAAACCGCTGAGACGGCCTGAATATTGATAAAACAATGTTACCTGCCGTTGGGCTTTTTGAAGCACATCCATTTCTATTCGTCCCATCACATCCACATTATCAGGCCATTGAAATGTCCCCGCTCCCAGAGTTGAGGTATTTGAAGAACTAATCTGAATGGGCTGGGTGGTCTCATAATGAAAACCTTCGTAAAACGAAAACAGATTCCAAAGACGTTGACCGCTCACTACCCCCAGCGCTTCGCTGGACGCTCCCTTGCCCGAGGACAATAGCGGATAAGCCTGAGCGAAAGGATTCGTGCCCGTGGCAAAGCGGTACCAGCCATCAACGCCGATAAAGTTGCCTTTTTGCCTCTCCCCCGCCACCAGAAAAGTTGAGCCAATTTCCATATCGCCGAAATGATCCACCGTCTGGGTATTACCTGAAGCGTCTACCAACGCGTTCGCTTCAAACGGGACAGTACCCGTCACCCGCCACTGATCGGTAATCCAATGACTTAAACGGACGCCATATTCCATACCATTCACAGCGTAAACCACGTTGTTGCCCTGCAAACTGGGAGCTGAGATTTGATGCGGTTGATTAAAAAAAGCGTCAGGCACACCGGTATTAACCCAAAAATAATTGGGCCGTTCTTCGCGAAAAAACGAAATGGAACTTTCGTCATGAAAGGAGTCGTAAACCGGATAGGGATCCAGGCTCACCGCGGAGGCTGGGGCGGATAATGAAAAAAGGATAAGAAAAAACAGAGCTGGGATTGGGAGTGTTTTGATCCGGGATACTGACAGGCGAACCAAGGATAGCGTCATAGCGCTACCCCTTAAAACATGTAGGCAAGACGAACGTTGGGTACGGGAGAAATGCCTAAATTAAAGGTGAGGTAATTCTTTTTGTTGTATTGCGCCGCCAGATCGGAGGCATCTTGAATTTGGTAACCATAGACAACCAGTGTCGCCAAACCGCACAGACTTCCTAAATCTTCGTTCTTAGCCGCTAACTTTCCGGTGCTGGTGTTATTCACCAAACTGAGATTATCAATGGTTTGCCAGAGTCCGGTTCCAAATAAAGCCGCTACCACCAAACCCTTCAATGGGTCGCCCGCGTAAACTTCTCCTGAGCCTGGCACAACGACTGAAATTAAAGCCGCGGCGGTAGGATCTAGAGGCTTAACACCGGGTCTGGGTGTAGGGGTTGGCATCACCGCTTGAATCGCCGGTGCCACAACAGGCGTAGGTGAAGCAGTGAGATAGGCCGAAGGAACAACTTCTGTATTCACATTGGGGGCTTCAGGAGGTGTGGGGGTACCCTGTTCGCTGGTCCAAAACTGCGGGCCAGCTTGCAAAGTCGAAAAATACCCTGTGGCAGTAAAAGAGGCGAGCGCTAAAAGAACGGTTAATAGCAGTAATTTCATAGGCATTAACTTATAACTCCGCTCAGATACTGTCAAGAAAAGGCGGTAATTAGCTTACCGCCTTTCTCAGACCCGTTTAAAACTTGATGAACTTCAAGTCCTGAATATGCGAAATATCACGCAATTCAGTCATAACCTTCTCAGACACCTCATTATCCACATTGACCATGGCAATGGCGTTACCGCCAACCGCTTGGCGGCCCACGTAAAGGCCGGCAATGTTGACCTTATTGTTGCCCAAAACCGTACCCAGGCTGCCCACAATACCCGGGCGGTCATGATGCGCCATCCAGATCATATTACCTTCCGGCGTAAAGTCAGTTGTGTTGCCGTCTAAGTTAACGATACGAACCTCAGTCTTGCCAAACACCGTTCCAGCGATGCTATGCGTTCCCTTTTCGTTGATAACAGTTACCTTGATCAAAGACGAAAAGTCGGCCACGCTGCTGTTCACCGTTTCAGAAATTTCGTAGCCGCGTTCTTTAGCGATGAAAAGCGCGTTCACATAATTAACGGACTCGCTCATCCCCTTGGAAAGAATCCCCTTCACCAAACTGAGCGTTAAAGGCTTGGTGTCATACTTGGTAATCTCGCCGCTGTACTCCACTTGGATTTTTTGAATAAAGGATTCAGCTAACTGAGAATGAAATGAGCCTATCTTTTCCACCAAGGAAAGGAAGGGTTTTAACTCTTCCAAAACCTTCGGGTCTAAAGACGGCATATTGACCGCGTTCTTCACACGCCCGCCTTTTAAAGCTTCGACCAGTTGTTCTGCCACCACAACCGCCACATTGACTTGAGCCTCTTGCGTAGCCGCGCCCAAATGAGGCACGCAAACCACGTTGTCTAAAGTCAAAAGCGGGTTGTCGAAAGGCGGTTCTTTTTCAAACACGTCCAACGCGGCTCCGGCTACCTTGCCGCTCTTAAGCGCGTCATACAAAGCGGTTTCATCAATGATGCCGCCGCGAGCGCAGTTAATCAGGCGCACGCCGTCTTTCATCTGGGCGATTTGCTTAGCGCCCAAAAGACCTTTGGTTTCTTTGGTTAACGGCGTGTGAACAGTGATAAAGTCCGCGCGCTTAATGACATCATCTAAAGTCACAATTTCAAACTCGTGACCCTTGTTCTTCGCCGGATCAACAAAGGGATCGTAAGCAATAATACGCATACCCAAGCCAATGGCTTTGCGGGCCACGTTGCTTCCGATGCGGCCCAAACCCACCACACCCAAAACCTTTTCATTTAGCTCGCAGCCCGTAAACTTGCTGCGCTCCCATTTCTTTTCCTTGAGTGATTGCTGCGCCTGAGGAATCTTGCGCGCCATCGCCATCATCATGGCAATGGTGTGTTCCGAGGTAGAAATGGTATTTCCATCCGGCGTATTCATTACGATAATCCCGCGTTTTGTGGCGGCTTCTAAATCGACGTTATCCACGCCCACGCCCGCGCGGCCAATAACCTTCAGCTTGGTAGCAGCCTTAATCAAATCGGCGGTAGCGGTGGTTCCGCTGCGAATCACCCAACCGTCATAGTCGCCCAAAACCGCTTTAAGCTCTTCGGGGGTTTTGCCGATAAACTCCACGGCTTCAATTTCTTTTTCGCGCTTGAAAACTTCCATACCTAAATCAGAAAGCTTATCCGTAATTAAAACTTTTAGCATTTGCGACTCCGCTTTAGAGATTTTCAGCCAAGAGAATTTCTTCAACCGCCTTCACGCCCGAACCCAAAGTGACTTTTTTGCCCACTTTATGCATGACCATTTCTAAACGGGCGATTTCCAAAATGACGTCCGATCCGTCGGCATAGCCCAAATGGCCTAAACGGAAAATTTTACCTTTTTGTTTTCCCTGACCACCGGCAATGCTGATGCCATAAGTGTCGCGGAAAGTTTTGTTAATGAGACCGCTGTCGACGCCATCTACCGTGATGACTGAGGTCAGAGCTGGCGAAGGGGCTGTAGGAGCGAAAAGTTTTAACCCCAGCGCTTCAACACCCGCGCGGGTGGCTTTGGCCAAAGCGGCGTGGCGCTTCCAAACGTTGTCCATGCCCTCTTGATTAATCAACTCCAAAGCCTTCTTCAACTGAATGATCAGCGAAATAGCGGGCGTCCAGGGCGTATCCGGCATTTTTTCTTCGGTCAGTTTCTTTAAAGCTTTTTCGTAGCTGAAATAGAAGCGGGGATTTTTAGCCGCTTTATTCTTTTCGATACCTGCGGCGTTAATGGCCACAAAGGCCAATCCCGGCGGAATCATGAACCCCTTTTGCGAGCCGGACAAAACCACGTCCACGCCCCAGGCATCGGTTTCAAACGGCGCCGCACCCAAACCCGAGATAGCGTCAACAACAATGATCGCTCCAGCGGCATGAACCACTTTGGTCAAAGCTTCAATATCATTCAAAACACCGGTCGAGGTTTCGTTCAGTGTCGTGAACACAATCTTCACATCCGGCGAAGCTTTTAAGCGCTTGGCCACTTCATTCACATCAACCGCTGTGCCCCATTCGGATTCATATAATTCAGGAACAACGCTATAAGCCTTGGCAATTTCAGCCCAGCGGTTGCCAAAGTGACCAGAGGAAGCCACCAGGATCTTTTCACCCGGCGAAGTCAGGTTAGCGATAGCGGATTCCATAGCGCCTGTGCCTACCGAGGCAAAGGTCATCACTTCATTTTTAGTTCTAAAGAACAGCTTCAAGCCATCATTGGCGGCCTTAAAAATGGCCTGAAATTGGGGGGTTCTATGGTGAATAATCGGCAGAGCGGCTTCGATCAAAACCTCAGCCGGAATGGGAGTTGGCCCTGGAGCCATGACGTATTTTTTAAGCATTTTTGACCTCGTAAAGTGGCCGGAAGAAGGTGGGAGGAGTGTAGAAACCGGCAATTTGGGGCTTTTTAGGCCCTTTTGGTGTTTCAATACTTTGTGAAATGTTTCACAAAGTAGGGTAAGTATAACTTTTCAAAAAGGGCTGTCAAGAAACATTGTGAAAAAAATCACAAAGTTAACTTGAGGTAAAGTTTCGGGGTTAGGAAATTAAGAAATTGGCGAGAATTTGAGCCACTTCGCTCGGGGCTTCCTGCGCCACCAAATGGCCCGCTCTGGGAACCACCGCGAATCGAACTGAGGGGTTAGCTTTCTTAAAAGCCTTCTCACTATCCGCCATAAAGGTATTGGAAGTCTCGCCTCGAATCACCAAAGCGGGCTGGGTAAGCTGTTTCGCTTTTTTCCAAACATCCGTTGGGATCGTTCGGTAGATCTGCGCTTCCCACTCGGGCGAATAGGTCAGTTTCACACCTCCCTTTTCATCGGGGGTGGTCATGCCGTCTACATAGGCTCTCAGAATTTCATCCGGCCATTTTTTGAATAGAGGCTTTTCCTTAAAGGACTCGTAAGCCTTCTCGCGGTTCTCCCATTGGCGGCGGCGGCGCAAAGCGCCTTCTACTAAACCCTTGCGAATTTCCATCCCCAGAAGGTTGTACCAAAAAACTTTGGATAAGAACGCGGGCGGCAGCATGGTTGGGTCGATCAAGACCACCCGTCCGATCAAATCAGGCCGGCGAATCGCGGCATTAAGGGTGGCTACCCCGCCCAGACTGTGTCCAATAGCGGTAATTTTTGAAACCTTCAATTGCTCTAGTCCCTTAATCAAATCATCAGCGAAGACGTCCCAGTTTTTAAGCGTATTCGCCGGCGGACAATCAGGCCAAAAAGGTCTGGCATAAAAAGAAACCGCATGAAATTTCTCAAGAAGGGGTTTGATGGCCGGGGCATAGGTAGATGGAGGAAATCCATTAGCATGAGCCAAGTGAAGGAGCGGCTGTTTGGAGTCAGGATTGAAGTCGTAGAAGTTCACGATTAAATTTCAGTCGGACTAAGCGGTGTTTTCGCCGCGGCCTTTTTGGTAAACCAAAATCGGATCTTCTTTTTTCAAGATCGCGCCTTCAGTCACCACGACTTCTTTAATATCTTTGCGGGAAGGAACCTCATACATCAGGTTCATCATGACTTCTTCCAAAATCGCGCGTAATCCGCGGGCGCCAGACTGACGCTTAATGGCCTCGCGGGCCACCGCCGAAAGAGCTTCAGGCGTGAATTTGAGCTTCACATTTTCCATCTCAAAGTAGCGCTGATATTGCTTGGTCAAAGCATTCTTCGGCTCAGTCAAAACCTTCACCAAAGCCGCTTCATCTAATTCATGCAAAGCCGCCATCACCGGCAAACGGCCGATAAATTCAGGGATCAAACCAAACTTGATAAGGTCTTCAGGCTGAACTTGGTCAAACAGTTCACCAAGCTTCTTTTCTTGCCGGGTAGAAATCTCGCCTTTGAAACCGATGCTGCGGCGTCCCAAGCGGCTTTCAATTAACTTTTCCAACCCCACAAAAGCGCCACCGCAGATAAAGAGGATATTGCTGGAGTCGACTTTGATATATTCCTGATGGGGGTGTTTGCGTCCACCTTGGGGCGGCACATTAACTTCCGTACCTTCAATGATCTTCAGAAGGGCTTGCTGAACGCCTTCGCCCGACACGTCGCGGGTAATGCTTGCGTTTTCAGACTTACGGCTGATTTTGTCGATTTCATCGATGTAGATAATACCCCGCTCAGCGCGCTGCACATCAAATTCAGCATTCTGAAGAAGTTTCAGAATAATGTTTTCCACGTCTTCGCCCACATAACCCGCTTCGGTCAAAGTGGTGGCGTCCGCTACGGCGAAAGGAACATCTAAAGTACGGGCCAAAGTTTGAGCCAACAGGGTTTTACCCACGCCAGTCGGACCAATCAACATAACGTTGCTCTTTTGGAGCTCAACATCGTCCGGACCAGTTTTGACAATCAAGCGTTTGTAATGATTATGAACGGCCACCGAAAGAACCCGCTTGGCCTTCTCTTGATCTATAACGTACTCATCCAGCACGTCTTTGATTTCCATTGGTTTGGGGACAGAAAGCTTCTGCTTGTTGACGGTTCCCTTAGTCTCACCCTTATCTTCTTCTTTGAGGATGTCGTTACAAAGGGCCACGCATTCATTGCAAATATAGACCGTTGGACCGGCAACTAGTTTTTTGACCTCGTCTTGAGTCTTTCCGCAAAAGGAACAGCGCAGAAATGAGGTTTTGTCTTTTTCACCGGCCATGGTCGTTCCTCTTACTTCTTTTTAGTTTCAATGCGCTTAGTAAGAATATCATCAATTAGGCCGTATTGCTTGGCTTCCTCGGCGGACATGAAGTAATCGCGCTCCACATCCTTCTCGATTTGACTCACCGGCTGGCCGCAATGATCTGCCAAAATTTTGTTCAATTTCTCACGAATTTTGAGGATTTCCCGGGCTTGGATTTCAATGTCCGTCGCCTGGCCCTGGGCTCCGCCCGAGGGTTGGTGAATCATAATGCGGGCGTTCGGTAAAGCGTAACGCTTGCCCTTGGCTCCCGCGGCTAACAACACCGCGCCCATGCTGGCCGCTTGGCCCACGCAAATGGTCGAAACCGGCGCCTTCATAAATTGGATCGTGTCATAAATACCCAATCCGGAGGTGACAACACCACCCGGGCTGTTGATATAGAGATTGATGTCTTTTTCCGGGTCTTCGGATTCCAAAAAGAGCAGTTGAGCGATGATGGTGTTGGCCACATCGTCGTTAATCGGCGTGCCCATCATGATGATACGGTCTTTTAAAAGACGGGAATAAATGTCATAAGACCTTTCCCCGCGGTTCGTCTGTTCAACCACAATTGGAATTAAACCCATGACATCCTCCGAGTAATATTAATTAGACTGTCTCAATCTTGGAATTCGCGATCAAAAAGTCCAGGGTCTTTTCATATTGAATCCAATCTTTAATTGAATCCACATTGCCCTGTTGCTGCACATAGCGACGAACCACATCCGCCGGCTGGTTCACATTGCCGGAGACTTTTTGAATATAAGCGTCCATATCCGCTTCTTCTGTCTTGATTTTCTCGCCCGACGAAATCTTTTCTACAATCAAAGCCAGGTGAACGTTCTTCTCGGCCACAGGTCTCAAACCTTCCACAAACTGCTTTTTCTGCTCATCCGGCAGTTGATTCACATCGATACCCTGATTGCGTAAGCGCTCTACACCTTGCTGCACTAAACGCTGCTGTTCCATATTGATCAGCGAACCCGGGATATCAAATTTATGATCCGCGATCAGCTTTTCGCCTATTTGTTCGATCATCTTGGTACGTTGTTCGGTCTCTTTGCCTTGTTTAATCTGAACTTGAATCTTTTCTTTCAAGTCTTTCAGACTTTCGGCATGACCCGCCGCTTTGGCGAAATCGTCATTCAATTCAGGCAATTGCTTGGCCTTAATTTCATGCAATTTGATAGTAAACTCAGCTTCTTTACCCGCGATATCGTTTTTGCCGTAATCCGCCGGAAAAGTAATTTTGAAAGTCTTCGAATCACCAACTTTTAAACCAATCAGATTATCTTCGAATTCTTTCAACAAGCTTTGCGAACCCAACAACACAGGATATCGGCTAGCCTTACCGCCTTCAAAAACTTTACCGTCAATTTCGCCTTCAAAATCAATCAAGACCCAATCATCGCTTATGGTCGCGCGATCATTAGTCGGCACCAATTGGGCGGTTTGGTTGCGCAATTGATCAATAGCCTTATCGATATCAGCGTCTACTACGTCGGTCTTGCCCTTTTTAACGGCCAGACCTTTGTAATTTTTCAAATCGAATACCGGCTTAATTTCAACGGTCGCCACAAACTTCAACGGGGATCCCTCGTCGAACTGTAAGTGCGTAATCTGGGGTTGCGCCACCGGATCGATCTTTTGTTCGATCAAAACTGTGCGGAAAAAGTCCGGCAATTGGTGCTGAACCATTTCTTCGCGGGCAGCCGACTTGTATTGTTTCTTAATGACATCCAAAGGTACCTTGCCTTTGCGGAAACCCGCAATTTTGGCCTCTTTGGAAATTCTTTGATAGATGCCGTCCATTTTGACTTGTACGGTTTCCGTCGGTACCTCGACGGTAATTTCTTTGGTGCATCCCGTCACATCATTCACACTGACTTTCACAAGAACTCCTTAAAATTAAATATGATCATTGCCCGGTGCGTCCCTATTGCGCCAACATCAAATATGAATGTTGGCCTGTGCGTCCCCTATTCGGGGACTGCACCAATTTCCAAAATTTTACCCGTCAAACTTTGTTTGACGGAAACCTAATGGAAAAATTGGTGCGCGGGGGGGGAGTTGAACCCCCACGGGTTACCCCGCCAGAACCTAAATCTGGTGCGTCTGCCAGTTTCGCCACCCACGCATTAAACCTAGTCATCAGCACCGAACTTGGTTCAACTAACGGCTTTTTCCCTTAAAAACAGGAACCCATCTTAACCACAGCCACAACTAACGTCAATTTCAGAGGCCCAGAATATAGGGAAAAACATGGGCAAAAGATAGGCAGAATGGGTTATTCTCCTGCAGTCGTTTCACTTTACCGTTTCGGACTAAACCATGCCCCATCTCATTCCATCCAAAGTTGACCTGGTCATTATCGGCGGGGGTATCAATGGCGCCGGCTTAGCAGCCCAGGCTGCCCAGGCGGGGCTTTCCGTTGTTTTGTTCGAAAAAGATGACTTTGCCTCCGGCACTTCCAGCAAATCTACCAAGCTTTTTCATGGCGGCATCCGCTATTTGGAACAGGCCCGCTTTTCACTGGTCTTCGAGGGCCTGCACGAGCGCAACAAGCTTCTAACTATGGTTCCCCACTTGGCCAGACCCGTTTCATTTTTATTACCGGTCTATAAGGGTGATCAACGTCCCGCTTGGATGCTCAAAATTGGGTTGATGCTTTATGACCTTTTGGCGGGCTCTCACAACATTGCCAAGCACCAATGGTTTTCACCTTCCGAAGCCTTAGCTAAAGCGCCTGCGCTCAAAAGCCAGGGGCTCAAGGGCTGCGGTCTCTATTACGACCTGCAAACAAATGATGCCCGCTTGGTGCTGGAGAATATTTTGGCGACCGAACAAGCCGGCGCTAAGTGTTTTAACTACCACCAAGTCACCGACATTGATCAGGAAGCTGCTGGCTACCATGTGACCTACTGGGATGACCTTGCTCAAAAAACCGGAACCCTTTTTACCTCCTGCCTGGTAAACGCCTCCGGCCCCTGGGCCAACGAAACCGCGGAGATGATTTCTTCCGGCGCTGACAAGCTGGTTCGCCCTACCCGTGGAACCCACATTGTGGTTCCTGAGATTTTGACCGATCACGCCGTACTCATTACCACCCAGGGAGATAACCGAATCATCTTTGTGATTCCCTGGCGTGGTTACAGCCTGATTGGCACCACCGACATTGACGACTCCACCAACCCGGATTCAACCCATCCCACTCAGGAAGAAATCGACTATCTGATTGAACAAGCCGCCCGGGTATTCCCTGGCGCTTCCTTGACCAAAGAAAAAGTCATCTCCGCCTTCGCGGGACTCAGACCTCTAGCCTGGGGTAGCGAAAAACAAGCCTCGTCTGTTTCCCGGGAAGATCAAATTATCCGCAAGCGCCGTTTGATCACTATCGTGGGCGGCAAGCTCACCACTTATCATCTGATGGCACAACATGCCCTTCAGCAAGTCATGCAAATTTTGGACCGCAAAAACCCTAACCGCGCCGCCGGCTTGCCGGGTCTGCCGGACAAACCCTGGGCTGAGTTTTTAAAAACCTCCGTAGCTAACTGGATGGTTGAGTATGACTTAACCGCGGCTCAAGCGGATCACCTGGCTCACCTCTATGGCCAAAGAGCCGAGCAGGTTTTGGCTCTCACAAAAGAAAATGCCAAACTCAAGCAGCCTCTTCACCCTGACCGGCCCGAATTAGGCGCCCAGGTGATCTTCGCTGTTCAAAAAGAAAAAGCCTTTCACCTGGACGATGTTATGCTCCGCCGTTTAGAAATCGGTTATAGCGCCCAGCGCTGGGGTCAAAGCAGTGAAACTGCTTCTCATTTGATGGCTCAAGAGCTTGAGTGGGACGAAGACACCCGCTTAAAAGAACTAGAAGCCTATCGGACTCAGTTGTTCCCGCAACCACCCCGGTAAGCCCTTCAAAACAAGCCAACTTCTCTTGAATTAGGCCCCTTTAGGCCCTAGATTACCCCAATTATCTTTTAGTCAATGGAAGCTATCTCGGAGGAATGTCATGGAAAAAGTGGTCATTATTGGATCTGGACCCGCTGGATACACAGCCGCCCTTTATACGTCGCGCGCTAACCTAAGCCCCTTATTGATTGATGGCAGTCAACCAGGCGGTCAATTAACCACGACTACCGAAGTCGAGAATTTCCCCGGCTTCCCAGAGGGCATCATGGGCCCGCAATTGATGCAAAACATGAAGGAACAGGCCGCTCGTTTTGGAACCCGTTATAAGAACGGTATGGTCACCAAAGTCGATTTCTCCAAACGTCCTTTTAAAATTTGGGTAGATGAAACCGAATTGATTGAAGCCGAATCCGTCATTATCGCTACCGGCGCTTCCGCCAAATACGGTGGAGTTCCGCGCGAAAAAGAGCTTTTAGGCCGTGGCGTATCCGCTTGCGCAACTTGCGATGGCTTCTTTTTTAAGAATCAAGAAATCGCGGTGGTCGGCGGCGGCGACAGCGCCATGGAAGAAGCTAACTTCTTGACCAAGTTTGGCAAGAGCGTCACCATCATCCATCGCCGCGAGGAATTTAAAGCCTCCAAGATCATGCTGGATAGGGCCAAAGCTAATCCGAAAATTCAGTGGATGCTCAACTCGACCATTACTGAGTTAGAAGGCAAAGACACTTTGACCGGCATGAAGGTTAAAAACCATAAGACCCACGAAGAGAAGCAGTATCCCTTCACCGGTCTTTTCTTCGCCATCGGCCACACGCCAAACACTGGTATCTTTAAAGGCGTTTTGGATATGGACGAGGTGGGCTATTTGAAATTGCCGGTTCCTAACCGAACCATCACCAATATTCCAGGCGTCTTTGCCGCGGGCGACGTGGCGGATCATTACTACCGCCAGGCCATTTCAGCGGCGGGCATGGGTTGCCAGGCCGCGATTGAGGCTGAACGCTGGTTGTCGGAACACGAAAAGTAACAGCTGTTTAGTAAAAAGGCCAAAACCCATTGGGTTTTGGCCTTTTTTGTTTAACCACAACATTCAATTAATCGAAGTCCGGCTGAACCCCGAGCCATATAAAAGCATCGTCCAGGCTTTGCGTAACACGAATCGTTAGCCCCATGTTCAATGCCACCGACTCCCCCAATCGTTTCGGATCCACCAATGGTTGTTTGCCCAACCAGACAAACCGGCACTTTTTCACGACGCCCTCCGCGAAAAGTTTTTGATATTTTTCCACACTAATTTGAGCGTAATGAATCCGTTCATTGTCGTTCATTGCCCCGGCTACCGTGCGGTAATCAACTAATACTTTAGTCGCCTGATGGCGGGCACAAGCCTCTAATATCGCGTCAGTTGTTTCAATCGAAGATAGATACTCAAAATCCCCCTCAATCAGGGCGTAAAGATACTCGTTTCGAAGATTAGTTTTGACAGTCAAAGCCATGAATGAAATCCTCTAAAATAGGTGTCTTTTCGGGGCCCACTTTAATCTTTTACCGCAATTCAAATACTACGTAAAACCAGTATTCGCGACCTATGTTAAAAGTATCTATCTTTTAACAACGCATGCCCCAAAACAAAGTAACAGCCCGCATCGGTCATGGAAAAAATACCAAAAGCGATCATCGTCCAACTGGTCAGGTACAGATTGAGCCGGTGGGCCCTTTCATGCAGTTGATCGTGGGCAATGTCCATCCGTCGGCCAAGCCAGAGATATACCACGAAAATAAGAAGCATCGGCAGGGCAAAACCAAAGTTATAAAGCAAAATTAATCCCGCGACGCCCGCAAAATCCAAATGCAGAGCGGCATAGCGGCCCAGAGCGATAATGTAAGGCAGGGATGTCGGAAAAGAAGTCACAGAAAAAATAACTCCCACTACAAAAGCAAACCAGATATTCATGGACTTCAACTTGGAAATAAGCCAATTCTCCTGGCCGGACCATCCTTTTTTCTTCTTCCATCCGAAATACCAGAAGCCAAGACCCGCCATGATAAGACCGGTGAGAAACTCCGCCTGGTAGTAATTAACGTCCGGAATATGATCCAGAGAAGGAAAATAGGAGTTTAAAAACTGACGCAATTGATCCAGCGCAAGATAGCCCAGTAAACCACAGACAAAATAAGCCCCAATGAGCCCCGTGAGATAGCTAAGGGCGTTTCGGATGGGCTGGGTTGTGGTGAACATCAATACGAAAAGAATAATCTGAAATGTGGTCGATAGGCTGTCGAATAGCGAGACCGAAAAGGTATAGAAAATCTGGTTCATGATGTTTTTTTCGTAAAGGTTGTTCGGCTTTTCGTTATCATAGGCGTCATTATATCGGCAGGTGAAAAATTTGATTTTTATATTTTAAAAACTATTTAAAAGGTAACTCTTATGGACGACCCAAACATTTATCAGTATCTGCCTTATTACCCTTCGGTATGCGTTATTTTGTGTGTATTCTCAATACTGGTCTTCGTTATCACACTCTTCGCCACAGTCGCTAATCTTTATCAAACTCTTTTTAAACACGGCGGATTCCGGTTCTATTACGCGGCTATTACCGCCATCTCCGTGGTGCTAGCCTGTCATTATTACGAGCTTTACACCGACATCGACTCCACCATTCCTCTTCTCATCGCCGACCGGGATCAAGAAACATTTATGATGATCCTCTCCCTTTCGATACCCGTAGCGATTCTGGCTGCCGCCGCTCTTATCCTCAACAAGTTCAGCCCTAAAGAAACGCCGTTACTGGAGAACACAGTTATCCAGGAGAAATTCGACGCGTGGATGAAAAAAAGAAAGCCCAGAACCATCCGCAAAATCTCCCGAAAACCCAATCAACGTTTGGCCCTCATCATCAGCGATGAAAAAGCTACGCAGCACATGGTTAAACGCTGTCTGGAAAAAGAAAAATTATTGGTAGTCGAGGCTGAAACTGGATCAGACGGCTTATCTCTTGCCTCCATGAATTACCCGGACCTGGTGGTTGTGGATCTGGGGCTAAAAGACATGGAAGGCCTCAAAATCTCGATCCGTCTAAGGGAATGGACTCTGGCTCCCATCATTATTCTCGCTAATGGTTTAAGCGAAAACGAAGCGGCGGCGCGAACCAACAACGGACATGATTATTACCTGGCAAAGCCCTTCACCACTGGAGAGTTAGCCGAGGTCGTCTCAATCGTTTTGAGGAATATTCATCAGAACACTGACTGGAAAGATGAATCGGTTTTCCAGACACCGATTTTCAAACTGGATCGAGGAACTCGAGTTCTCACCGTGAGAAAAAAAGAAGTTCACTTAACCCCGCACGAACATCATCTTTTGAACTTCCTTATCAATCACGCGGGACAAATCGTTACTCTGAGAATGATTAATCACGAGTTCTGGGGAAAGCATATCGACGAGGACGGCCTGAGACACTATATTCATCAACTACGCCATAAGATCGAGTTAGATCCGGTGGCACCTAAGTATATTTTGACTGAACCGGGAATGGGCTACCAACTGAAACACCGGTAGGACAAAGTCTAAAGCCTTATGAAAATAACCGCAGATAATCGTTATTAATATCCACACACAAGACTCTGGTTTGCCCTTCCCCATCCTTAAAAACACGGCAGAAGGTCACGCAGGAATTGCCGGTGGCCAGTGATATGTAGGGTTCTGTCACAAAGGTGCTGCGGCGGTGCCCCGCGTTAAAGAGCATGTAATAAAAGTCTTTCATCGAATGGTCTGTATTCTTTTCAGCGGGCCTAAACATCAGCCGGTTCTTATTCCGGATGCCGGCGTTAGAAAAAACCGTGTCAGAAACTTGAACCCCGTCTTTATCCAGCACATATAAACACTCTACTGACGGAAAATGGTGGATCAGTTCCAAGAGCCTGGCATCAAAGTTATAAACAGTACTTTTGGTCAATTCCGACTGAATTTTCCGGGTCATTCTTTCGTGTTTCTTAAAATTATCGTCTTTAATTTTAAGTTTCTCGAAGAGGGCTTCTTTTAAATGAGTCTGAAAGTCTCGAACTTGAAATGAAACCACATGGTTTTTAATTTCTTCTTTTGGCTGCGGCTTATAGAAATAGAAGCCTTGCATCATATCCACACCCAACTCAGTCACAAACAAAGCCTCTTCCTCAGTTTCGATGCCTTCCGAGACGATCAACGCGCCAATCTTGTGGGCCAGGTTCACCAAAGACTTAAAAATTTCTTGTTTGTAAAAGTCTTTCACTATCCCATGAACCAGATATTGGTCGATCTTGAGGATGTCTGGTTTGAGCAAAGGAATGCGGTTCAAATTGGAATGCCCCGCGCCCACATCGTCCAGCGCGATTAGAAAGCCATATTGTCGGTAGGTATGAATAAACTTTTGAAGGGCTTCAATGTCTTCCACATTAGATTCAATAATTTCGATCGCTACGCTTTGCGGGCTGATGCCCAGCGATTGAACCTGTTGAATCAAGCTTCCTGAGCCCACTACCCCCTGGTCAATAATGGAAGCCTCGAAATTGAGGGAAAGAATAGCGTCAGGTTCTTTTTTTTGAATCTCTTTGAAGTTTTCAAGAACCGTTTTACGGCACAGACGGTCCAGTTCCAACACCACACCCATGGGCACAGCCTGATGAAAAAGCGCCTTAGGCGAAATAAGCTTATGGGTTAACGGATGAATGCCGCGGGTCAAGCCCTCATAACCCACAATCGTTTTCTTACGAACCGAAACGATAGGCTGAAAATGAGCGACAAGACATTCGCCGTCCAAAATCTGTTGAAGATTAAAGGGAGATTCGTTCATTCGAAACGCTTTCCTTCAATGATGATCTGGTTAACTATCGGACTTCCAACCCTACATTTCCATAATCACCGGCAAAATCATGGGCCGGCGGTTCGACTTTTGACTAAAGAACTTTTGAAGGGACTTCCTCATCGCTTCCTTCACTGAATTCCAATCCGTGTTCTTATCGTAGTTTTCGTCGTCTAAGACGCGTTTGACGCATTGACGTGCTTCGGTCATCAGGTCTTCCGAAATGGTTTCGGTAAAGCCTCTCGTCACCAAATCCGGCCCCCCCACAATTTTGCCGCTATTCGTGTCTATCGTCACCATCGCCACCACTACCCCATCCTGGGACAAATGCAGACGGTCTCTCAACACCACATTACCCACGTCGGCCACATGTTTTCCATCCACCAGGATAATGCCGCCATTGGACTCTTTTTCAATGTGAGCTTCGTCGCCTTCGACGATAAACTTCTCACCGTTTTCAAGCACGATCGTGTTTTCCATGGCCACGCCCATTTCCTCAGCCAAACGGGCATGCAATACCAGATGACGGTATTCCCCATGAACCGGAATGAAATACTTGGGCTTCACCAGCGCCAGCATCATTTTCTGTTCTTCGCGGCAAGCATGGCCTGACACATGGATTTCCGATACCGCTTCATACAAAACTTCAGCGCCCTGACGGTAAAGATGATTGATGATGTTGGAGATCGGTCTTTCGTTGCCCGGAATAGTGCGGGCTGAGAGAATGACCATATCATCCGGCTTGAGCGTAATAAATTTATGGTCGCCCATGGCCATGCGGGTAACCGAGCTCATCGGCTCGCCCTGGCTGCCAGTGGTAATAATCACAATTTCTTTGGGGTCATAGCCCTTCAGATTGTCGGGTTGCACCAGCATGTTGGACGGGATATGAATAAAGCCTAGATCACTGGCGACCCGGGTATTGCGTATCATGCTGCGGCCCATAATGCAGACCTTACGTCCCACCTTCTTGGCCGCTTCCACCACTTGTTGAACGCGGTGAATATTGCTGGCAAAACATGCCACGATAATGCGCTGTTTAGCCTTGGGGAAAATACGGTCGAATTCCTCGCCGACGACCTTCTCGGACAAGGTGTAACCTTCCCGCTCCACATTGGTGGAATCGGACATCAGCATTAACACACCCTTGGTGCCGTAATAAGCGAAACGATTTAGGTCGATGGGAATGCCATCAATGGGAGTAGGGTCGATTTTAAAATCGCCCGTATGAATTACCACGCCTACCGGAGTGGTAATGGCCAAACCTACAGCATCCACGATGCTATGGGTTACACGGATGAACTCAATGTGGAAGGGGCCTAAATCGAACTCGTTTTTGGGGTCCACTTCAATAAACACCGGCGGGTTAGGCAGGGTAAACTCTTCCAATTTGGCTTTTACAAAACCGATAGTTAATTTGGTGCCGTAAATCGGAACGTTTAGTTTTTGAAGCAGGTAAGGCACG
>Ga0206920_1112_pt1 | contig 19332 bp, 12 predicted proteins | sample Alteio_BWOrgHeat_65_FD_152934 | JGI IMG/M metagenome (GOLD analysis project Ga0206920, IMG submission 152934) | Enriched cells from forest soil in Barre Woods Harvard Forest LTER site, Petersham, Massachusetts, United States -... | ecosystem: Environmental > Terrestrial > Soil > Temperate forest >...
GATTCGCATCGCACGTAGATACTACAAGATCAGCAAAGTCTGAGGTTCCCGGTCGATAACTTCGTAAGTTCTAGGACCATTCTCCAAATCGAGCTTTGTGACAAATAGGTGTGAGCAACCCACCTACCTGGCATAGCTCCAGAAGCGCCCGTTCCGGGTAGAATTTAACTGATCATAAAGATTAAGAGCTTCAACGTCAGTGAAGCTCGACACAATATCCGAAATCAGCCTCATCTTTCTCTGATCGTCCCCGTCGCATTCCTGAAGTCGCTCGCGCTGAAAATCAGAGAACAATGTGAATCGATCATCATTTGCAAAAGCGTCGAAGATGTACCCGAGGATTTTTCGATTCCTGGCGTGCTGGAGTTGCAGGCGTCGCGAGGATATTACCTTGTGAAAGTTGAATGCCTTCATCGATTCAATCAGAATTAGTCGTTCCCTGTCGACTTTCAACGTCGAAAGAAACGGAACAGCTTCATTGAAGTCTACGTAGACCGCGTCTATGTTTTGCTCAATCAGCGTTTCAAGGTACTGCCTACGAACCAAGGGATTCTTTCCGTGCTGAAGCGATTCGGCATAAGTTCTGCCAACGAATGCGAGACGATCGACTCGTTTTTGATCCAAGCTATATTCTCTATCTTGTCCGCCCCAGTCTAACAATGTACCGAAGACGCCAGAGAGGTGCTCAAAGATCGTGGAGGCTGTCACTTCAGCGTGAGGTTCCCTTTTTGCGAGACCTTTCTGGACGTCGTTTCTGATCATTGCGATCGTATTGTCCTCTATTGACATCAGGTCCAATGGGCTTACGATCCCTGCCTCTAGAGTGTCTTCTAGGTCATATGCGGAATATGCAATATCATCAGCCAAATCCATGATCTGACATTCAATACTGAAAAGCCTCACCTCTTTATCGACTCTCAGTATTTCATGGAGAAAACTAACCGTGTGTCCTTCGGTCGGATAGTAGCCCTTCTTCACGGACAGCTTGTTGCCATCCAGAATCGGGCCGCTCGACTTTTCGTCATACTTGAGGATGGCTGCTAGAGTTCCCACGGTTAGATTTAAACCCTTTGGGCTTTTGATTATTTTGTCGACCTCCGCTTCATTATCTAAGCGATTCTCGCTATGAGTAACGATTCTCAGGGTCTGTGCATTGCCCTCGAATCCCCCGAAATGCTCCATCTTTTGATTAAGCACATCCCCACCACTGTGGCCGAAGGGCGGGTGTCCAATGTCATGTAGGAGGGCCGCGCAGGAAACAAGTTCACAATTGATGGGATTACGTTCAAAGTAGTCAACTTCTCTATTGAGCTTACGGGCGATTCTCGTTGCGATGTCGGCTACCTCAAGTGAATGCGTCAGACGCGTTCGAAAAAATTCATTTTCTCCCGCCGGGATCAGCTGAGTCTTTCCCTGGAGACGGCGAAACGACGGGGAGTGTACTATGCGGGCATAGTCTTTCGCAAAGGAAGGAACAAACGACGGTTTGCCAGACGGTAACCACGCATGCTGGCGCATTTCATATAAGGGAAGAACCGACGGCGTCTTGATGTTCTTTGAGATATCTTTAGGTCGGGCTGACGGCTGAGGGGCATAATCCGTTGAGTCGCGCAGGCTAGTCAGATGTTTGGTCCGAGCCATCACGTATTTGTGCGCAAGTAGCGAAATCTGATACAAAAGTCCGCGGGACTCATCCTTCATGGATATTGATTCTCCTCAATGTGAACGTTGTCGAAGCCTGCTAAGTAACAAAGGCAACATCCAGTCGTGCAGAAATACCCAGCACAATCAATACTTCACATGGAACGTAGGGCTGTCCTCGGGACTTGTCTTGCGCCGGTTCGTAGAGGCGGGTCGTAGAAACGTTAGCATGTCCGAGCCATTCCTGCACCTTGGCGATGTCTGCCTCGTTTGAAAGCGCATTCGTCGCCGCCGTCGCCCGCATCGAATGTACCCAAACCCCGATGGCCTCCCCCACTGATGCCGGTCGCCTTCGAGTATTTCATGACGATATTGCAGTAGATGGAGCAAGAATCGAGGTGCCGGTCGAGGGTGCCGGTGCGGTTGTTCGCCACGGGCCGGAAGAGGGGAGGGTCCAGGCTTTCATGGCTCGGATCTCAGGGGCGCATAACGCTTCCTGCCGACATGAGCAGACCACCATATAGGCCCAGGGGCGCTTTGATCCTAATCCAGATGCTCGTCGTCGGGACGCTACTTCGTCAGAGACGCTCTCGCAGGGGAGGGTGCTCCATGATGCGCCATGCTCGGAAGTCATCACACTCAAAATGCAATCCGCCGCTCAATCTCGCTCAGGGTGGCCAGGTCCTTGCGTCTGTCATACAGCTTGGTGGTGCGCGGGTCAGTGTGATTTGCCATGTCTTGAGCCGCTTCCAGTGACCCGCCATTTTGAAGAAACACCGTAATGCCTGTTCCTCGAAACGTGTGATTACAAATCGTCTCCGGTAGCCCGGCAGCGGCGCAACGGCCTTTTACTACGCGCAGCATGTCACGGCGGGAGAGGGGAAGTCCGGTCAGCCGGTGGTTCTTGTCTAATGTTTGAAACAGCGCCGCGCTGTTCTCAACGATGTGTGCCGCTTCAAGGTAGGCGTCCAGGTACTGCTCTGCTTCATGATGGAGCCAGACGAGCTTTTCTTTATTGCCCTTTTCGAGAAGGCGCAGCCGCGCCCGCTTGCCCTGGAGCGTGTAATCGCCGCGTTTGAGCTTCAGTACCGCGCTCACGCGCGCAAAAGTGTAGGCCATGATGGCGATGATTGCCCGATCCCGCAGGCCCTTAACATCGGTCCCTGTACTCACCGCCCCGCCGTGTTTCCGCGCACCTTTGATTTTTCGGGTGACCGCTATGGAGTTGAGTAGCTGACGCATCTGCTCCGCCTCCAGAATGGGCGTGATGCCGATCTGACGGCTAAATTTCGGCCCCTTGACGAAGAGCGCCGGGTTATCAGGAACAACCTGTTTGATGACGAGCCAGTTAAACAGCCCGCGGAGTGCCGCCAGGTGCTGTTTCACGGACGGAGGCGTGAGCGGCATAGCTTCGATATAGGCCGACACATGCAATGGCCGAATCGTGTGAAGCTGTAGCTCGTGCCCTTCGCACCAGCGGCAGAACTGCGCCACCGCCTGCATATAGGCCGCGCGAGTGTTTTTGTTGCGGATGGTAGCAGCGAAGAATTCCAGGAAATGCTCACTGGTCTTCTCCCCGGCGTCAGCAATGATGGCAGGAACGGGAAACGTCCCAGGAGAGGCGGGCAAGAGGGGGGAGTGTATCGGCTCTCCTGTCATATAACCGCCTATGGCAACGGATGAAGTGTAAGTCCCGCCATCGTAAAATCCTTCCGGTTGTCGGTGATGAGCGTTAACGCCTCCGTCATGCATACCGCCGCGATCATCAAATCTGCAAGCGACAAGGTTTTGCCTTTGCCTGCCCATTCCTGCTTCAGATGGCCTGCGAGCCGCGCGGCTTCCCAGCTCATCGGCACATATTCCAGGCTGCGCAGCAGCGCTTCGGTTTTGTCCTTCTCAGGGGCGCGCATTCCAGCGTAGACCTCGGCAACGTTGATTCCGCAGCAGGCCAGCTCATGCTGCTCGGCGATGAGATCCTTCATAACGGCGGCGCGATTGCGCTTACCGTTCAGCACATCGATGATGAACGTGGTATCGAGGAGGAACCGGGTCATCAGCTGTCTTTCGGCAGGCGGGCGTCCGATCCGGCCCGTAGCGCCTTTACATAGGCGGCGGAGCCTTTTTCAAGTTCGGGATGATCTTCCGGTTTCCAGCAACCGGCGGCATCATCGAGCGCGCGCAGCAGTTTTTGCCTGCGGACTTCGCGTTCGACGATCTCAGTCAGGAACGCGCTGCGCTTTCCCTTTCCGAAGAGTTGATCGATGTCGCTGAGCAATCCTTCCGGCAGGAAAACATGGGTGCGCTTCTGTACCACGGGCTGGCTCCAATAGTTGTTGTGCCAGCACACTGTAGCTGAATCGACTCACGAGTCAAGCACAACGAGCAGATTACGACCCATAACCTCTTTTATGAGACTCAATGGAGGAAGGGCTTCAAAGGGATCAGCAGGATGTTCATTAGCAAATGTTACTACTTTATAATTACGCTTTTTTTTCTTGCTATTCTCGTTCCGCATGGATCAGAATCACTTGCACATTTACGCTTAACGACCTAGAGCAGGTCTGGCCATCCTTTGGGAATGATCCGCCTGACTCAGATCTGATATTGAGGCCGCTAGGTCCTAGTGAACGTAGTGACATCTACCGGCTCCCCACCGGTTGTATCCAGGCCCACCAGCGTGACATCATGTCAGGCCCCAATCGGTTTGGGACCACAGGACTTATCTTTAGACGACAAAGAGTGCGCGGAGATAATCACTGAAGCTTAGCCCGGGTACTAGTCACAGTCTTGTCACACGATGAAACGCCAGACTGTACTTAGAGCAGATGTTGATTAGCCGGGAGGTTGTCTGTGGAAAAGCCTTCTCTGCCATTCGCCGGAGGTTTGAGCGTTGCGGCGGTCCTAGCTTTCGCGCTTGGTCCGTGGGCTGGGCAGCCCAACAACCCGGCAACTCCTTCGCCTGCTTCTACACCGACCGCAACTCCTAGAGATAACCCTTCAGGCAGTGCCGCTTCAGCGACCATTCACGCACTTTCTGAGAACGAACAAGGTCCTTGGTACGCCTTATGTAAGGTATTCTCCACCATCGACCCTGAGGACATCGAATCCACGCCGGATCATCCCACAAGGCAGCAGGCAGGTGTCGAGATTCATCCTCCTCTGGCGGAGGATGCAGAGAATCGCTTGCAGGAAATCAAGGAGGAGACAATCACTGAAAGGGCCGCTGACAACCGTTCGGTTCAACGAAAATTTACGCCACTATACCACTCGAAGGCAAACCTCGCCTCTTGTCTTCCCACAGAGACATCTCTACCCCATAAACTAACTCTCCGTTACATCATCGCAACAATACCGGACCCTCTGGGCTCTCATTTGGCACTTCAGTTCGACAGGAATATTGACGCGATCGAACGATCCGCAGAGGCCCACGGTTTTAGATTTGAGCGATATTGGTTCCCTTGGAATGGAATCCTTAATTCAGAACATACTACCCGAATTGATAGCGCCTCAGACGCACTAAAGCAGCAGCTCAGGGAACAGCCCGGTATTCTTGTTTTTCGTCAATTCGACAAGAATCTACCTTCTTCCTCTAATAAGAATGAAACGGACACATCAACTTACTCATCCCGGCTCATCGTATTCCTCGTCGGGGAGACGCCCACATCCGGCATCAATAAAGTAGCATTCACCAAAGCTGCTACCTACATAAAGCAGCTTCGCGATCGCTTCAGACGAGAGCAATGCGGCCCGACCACGACGGCTTCAGCACACGATGAGTCTAACTTATGCAATGACACTCTACCGTTGGCGGTGTTGGGTCCAAACTTTTCCGGATCTTTCAGTACCCTTTATCGCGCGCTACATGATCTCCACGAGGTACATTATGTCGCCTATTCCGACGTGGTAAGTCCGACCACTACAGTACGACCGATTATCGAGACATTTCAACATGAGCTAAAGGCCGAGAGTCTAGGCATTCTTACGCAGATTTCGCCCTTCGACGGCGTGACCGAGGACGCAATGCTGGTTCATCTGGAATCGCTCGGGTACAATCGTCGCGAGATTGCTTATCTGAGCGAGGACGAAAGCTCTTACAGTCCTGGTACTGAACGTAAAGATGCCCGAATAGCGACTACATTAACATACCCCCGCGACCTTTCTGCTCTTCGCAATACCTGGCAACCAACCACGATTACTATCACCCCTGCAGACATATCCGGCGAAACGTCGAAGACTCAGATAGCTCCCTTCAGTCTCCACGAAGGTCCATCAAATGAACTTGATAGCCCCTCGGCATTCGCTACAGACCAAGCTGCTCCCGACATAGATCAAGCACTCAGCAGCCTCATTGCACTTATCCGGCATCGACGCCTTCGTGTGATTGTCGTCACAGCTTCCAATCCTCTTGATGAGGTATACCTGCTTCAATACGTTCACAGAAATGCTCCTGATGTTCGCCTTGCGACTTACGATCAAGACTTCTTGATGCTCCGCGCTACCAACTACGACAGCCTTCGCGGGACCATTTCCGTGACTTCCTTTCCACTCGACGGCGCTCTACTGTTCGATAAAACAAACACAGCCCAATTTCCAAATAGCGCTGCCGAAGCAACATATATTGGCATGCGTCTATTGCTTAGCCGTAGACCCATCGCTGATCCCCACGACCCACGTGAGGATTCTTTGTCGTTCACCTTTGATCCAACCGCACTAACAGAAGGTCCTGGAGTCTATATTCTTGGTGAAGACAGCTTTTGGCCGGCAAAGGCCAAGGAGCCAGCAAGTCCCTTTTCTCCCGATAGCCTTAACGTTCCATGGACTTGGTATGTCCTTGTCGCGGCCTTTATCGGCGCCGCCATCTTCCATCTAAGATACTACCGCAAGGTTTATATGCCGCATGCCCCGAAGCAGGGATCATACACTATAGCATCCTTTTTACACAGGATCGGGTTGTCTGGCAGCCGTCGCCGAGAGGATCTGATGCAAGACTACTTTTTACTTGTTGGCACCAACCAGATCGTGATTCTGCTTGTCTTGCTATCCATCCCTTCTGTTGCTGTGGGCTCAGCGTTTGTCGGAGATCGCGGAGCACCCTTTCCGTTTGTATGCAAGTGTGCGTTGCTCTGCACGTTGGCGCTGATGTCCGTCGTCATGATCGTAGTCAGCGCACTTCTGTCTATTCGTGTCTATAATTCAATTTCCAAAGTTGCGACTAGTGCCGCTCCAGATCAAGTGGAACTGATTGGGAAGGGTGATCTTGGATCAGCCATCTTCTACGCCCTCGTCACGTTGACGATCTGGTGTGCCGTGATTTGCCATGATTGGGTGAATAGACAACATGCGGCATTTCGCACGATGTACGTTCTCGATGGCCTGTCTCCGTTGCCCGTTACGACTTCTGTCATTACTGTTTGGTATCTCCTGGCTGGCATGGGCCTTCGCGCAGCGCAAGCAATGAAGGGAATGAGGGTCGACCCTTTGTTTTTGTCCTCTGCAGAAGGTATTGGCTGTGCCGAGTGGATACATACGCTCGGCTCAGCTCAGAAGACGCTTCTCAATGAAGTGGAATCGTTTGTCAAATTAGACCTTAAGAGTCGCTACATCTTACTGTTTTGTTTTTTCGTTCTTCTCTCGCTGCAAGGATGGCCAGCCCTTAGGGGTGTTGATATCTACTGGTTTCGCATGTGGCTCCTCTGCTTCGGAGTTGGCTTATTAGCCGCATCTATCATCGTGCAGTTTTTTCGAATCCGATCTGTTTGGAGCCGTTTGCGCGCACTATTGGCACTCTTGGATATAAGTCCGTTGAGTCAAGGTTTTGATCGTGTTCCAGAGGACCTGACTTCAGTCAAAGTATGGAGATCGCGCGACGGGATTCATTCTCGTTCGTTGGAAAGCTATACTTTCGAAATACTTCAGCGGATTGCCAACAGGTCGCAAACGGAGATGGGGGCGATTCTTATGCCGTATTGCGAATCGGCAGAGAGTCACGTGCAGGATCTTTTGTATAAATTGCGCTGGGACGAGCACACTCATCTTACCGAACATAGCTTGCTGAATGCTTGCTTTGATGCCTGTATGTCGCCAGCCATTCGAAAGGGCGAAGACTGGTTTCAGAGACGATGCGAGGCGGGCGATGCTCTCGTTATCGACTTTGCCGCCCTTCGATATGTCGCTCTGATTAAGTATGTGAACACTCAGATGCGTGGACTTCTTTCATTCGTGCTTTACGGATATGTGTTCCTGCTATTGGGGCTTCAGACATATCCATTTCAAGGACGTCACACCATCGGAAGCGCGCTCACGATTGTTTTTTCGGTTCTCTTCATGTACTCTGCTGTGATCTTCATTCAAATGGATAGTAATCCTCTCTTAAGTAAGCTAGAGCACACTACACCAGGTAAGACGAACTATCTTGAAGCTGCGCAGCGGCTCATCAATGTCGGCGGCATTCCACTGATTGCGGTCCTGGCATCGCAATTCCCCATTATTGAACGATTCCTAATAGCTTGGGTCAAGCCGACGGTGGAGAGTTTGCACTAGCGGTGTATCACAGAGAAGCAGTGAGTCCTAGGGCTCGAATAAGTTTGAGCGAACGGATACATCAATTCTTGCGATACTGAGCATTTTAGCGTCCTTGAGCGGAAGGAATATTGTTCCATCTTCAGCCTCACACTGCAGTCGCCTAACGCGATAATGTATTTTATCGAGTTAGGAGTCAATGACAGACACATCGGAAGATCCGGGAGGAATCCCGCTTGTCCAGACAATTAATAAATAGTAATGTTTGAGCTCTCTTTAGCAATGGCTCTCCTGTGACTGATTCACATCCTGACAAAGACACTGCTGCTTCGACCATCTACAGGCACGTCGCAGGAAACCTGCTCGGATGTGCGATTGGCGCTGCTCTCTTTGCATCAGCACATAAACTGAAGCCCGATATCATGCGCGGTATGTTCGATACTTCTAAGCAAGCTGCTGTAACAGGCGGAGTGCTGACTGGTATCGTCTCAGTAGGCTCTGGCAGATACCTATACGACATGACGTTGGGGAAATTGCACAACCATGAAGGAACCTCTTTTGCCAGCAGAATTTCTGCAGAGCGCGCAGCAGCGGCAAAGGAACGTATCAGCCGTTAGAGTCTTCTCGTTACTCCGAAACTACTAGGAAGCGCATTCCGCTGCGACCGCAGAAATGAGTGCTCCGAGTTGGGATGAGATTTCTGGGTCGTCGGCTAGTCGCTCAGCGAGGCTGTGAACCGCTTGCTTTGAGGTGAAATTGACCAGAAGTTCGGTAACAATGCTGCCGATTGTCTGGGAATAAGTCGATCGCATGTCGGACGAAATCGTCTCAGCCAATCCTGCGCCTAATTTCTGAGGCAGGTCGTATATATCTTTCGCCAAGAAGCCCAACAGCACTGGTAGAAGGACAATCCAGATCGCAGCGCCGATGCTCATTCCAATTTTCGCGGCAATTAATTTTGCCATCGTCCCGAGGACAGCGGCGAATATCATCTTCTTGAGTGCAAACTCAACAGCTGGAACCGCCAGAAATTTTGCAATTACCGGTCCAATGCTGTGGGCGATAAGGACGGATAACCGCGCCAGGACAATTTTGCCGCTACTGGTCGCGATGAGCTTCGTAACGATTTCGGCGGAACCGGTTATGATTGCAGACTTTGACGCTAGTGCCAGGAGATGACTCACTTTTTCGCCAACATTTGAAGCAACCGAGACACTGAAATGACTAAGCCTGTCATGCAAACCCTGTAACAGGGATGCGGCGATCATTGACTTTCCCTTCTCAGTCAACACATGGCCGGTCTTTCCTTTCAGAAAAACAGCCAGGAACTCTTCGCGTGTCGAGTCTCGAAGTAACATTTCCGTCATTGCGACGTCGGCGATTACTTCTTGATGGCTCAGAATATGTTGAGAAATTTTGCTGGTCGTCAGTTCCAATATTTCGCCGGTCATGACGGAGTCAACCTCATATTCACGTCCATCCTGCTTGTATGGTTTTTTCCGCAGGTAAGCCACAAGCCTTTGCACATAGGCGACATTATCCCAAATTTTCCATGTCGCGCTCGAACCCTGGCGAGTTGTAACGAGTTCAAGGCACTGTGCTGGCGTTTTGGACGATACGCGGTTCAGAACCGCGCTCTTCAGATCGGCGAGAAACATCTCTTTGTCCCCTTCGATATGACGGACAAGAAGTGCAACTCTTGTTTGATCGATCGACTCGTCGGACACAATAGCTCCTCACCGAGACCCTTTTATCTCTGCATAGCGTTGCCCGCAATCGGGACAACGTGATCCGCCATGTGTCGCCGTGAATGTATGTCCCAAGCGACATGTCGCTGTAGCTGCGCGGAAGTTTATGATGATGCCAACGCCGAGAAGAAAAACAAAGCACCCGGCAATTATCCAAAACATGAGAGCGTTGAGGATCGGAACCATTGCTAAGATGATGACCGTTGCTATGGCTGACGCAATCATTCCCCACAGCAGGCCTCGGATGAGCCTTTGCAAAGAGCCCTCCTCGGGTCGAGATTTTCCTCTGAAAGCCCACCCCTATCGGAGGCTTCAACAACTACTGCTAAAGCATAGAACAGGACTTTGTTTACAATGCACTGTCACTGTGAAGCTGTCCGATAACTTTCCCATGCCTGATGCCGGGTTGTAAACCTGAAAATCGCACGGACGGTTGTCTGGAGCAATTACTGTGTGCTGTCGCACGTTTATGTGACATGTGAATTCATTAGCACTGGGATAACGCCGCTTGATCTCCGTTACAGTAGCCAAGAAGATGCGTTTCCATCTCCGGGGCCGCCCTTAGGCTGTGAGTCGCAGCCCTCCTTGCATGCTCGAGATCTATCAATAGGTCACTCCGTTCAATCGCTTTTCTTTGAATTCAAGCCGACGCATTGAAGCTCGCGCTTTGGGAACGTTTCATCGTTGCAAGCGTGACCAGATAGCACTCTTTTATAGGGAATGACTGCGTATTAACTATTTGATATATAAGCATAAAAAGTTACATTTGAACGGTTGACACTCAACTCTCACACGTGAGAACGTCCTTTCGTCACATTCACAGTCCAATCTGGCCGGAGCTACGCCTTGAACCTCAATATGCCTCCAAGACGTTATCGCATTAGCATGTTTCAAATCGCCATCTTTGCTTTCTTTGCCTTCGCCTCAATTGCTTATAGCCAACCTCCTTCGCCAGGTGGCCTCCCTCCGTTCAGTACCTACGATTCTGATACGTTCAGCTCGATTAACCTAACAAATCTGAATATTCACTACGATATTCCGCTTCGATCTCTTCCGGGAAGGGGGGTACCTTTTCACGCGCATCTGGTGACTGACAACGTCTTCGGACCACCCAATTATGCATATGGTGCGGGCAGTCCAATCATCTTTGGCGGTGGCGGCAGTTCCGGGGCCGTCACCATCGTAGGCGGTTTTGGTCTCTTGGGAACTTCGCCGGGCTATGTGAACTATGCCACTGCCAGCTCCCTTCAGTGTCTTGGGCCACCTGATGGACAAGGGAACCGCGTAAATTACGGAACTTACTCAACTTATACAAACTTCACGTACAGCGACCCAAACGGGACCTTGCACTCGTTCCCTGGTGTTCAGGTGCAGTCAAATCTTCAAGGACAAAGCTCACAATGCCAATTCTTCACGTCGAATCCGGTGTCAGGAACTGGACAATTTACCCCTGGCGACGGCAGTCCATATGTGCTCTACGTAACCGCTGCTGCCGGCGCCCCGACTACCTACGTTCTGGACGCGTCTTCGGGCATGAAAAACGACTCTGTGGATACGTATGGAAATCAGAATACGTACTCGTCTGGCGTGGTGAATGACAGCACAGGAAATCCGGCAATGTCATTTTCCGGAACATCCACGGAGGATTCTTTTTCCTACGAGGCCCCCGATGGGACCACTCAAAACATCGTTGCTACGCTGGAGCAGATTCCGGCTAGGGCTTTGACTGTTGGTTGTGCCGGGGTGACCGACCAGCCATTTCCTGATGAAAACTGGCCGACAACGGAATATATCCTCACAAAACTTGCATACCCGGATGGAACCGCCTATTCATTTGGATACGATTCTCTTGGAAGAATCAATTCTGTCACGCTCCCGTCAGGCGGACAGATTACCTACACTTTCAATGGGCCAAATAACGGCGTCAGTTGTATAGACGGCGGAAACTCGGGATTCACGAAGACAACGCCAGACGGGACCTGGACGTACACCCGAACGTATAATGCAACGACAAGATTATGGACGACGACGGTAACCGATCCCCAGGGAAGTCGGTCCATTTATACCTTCGGCGGCGGCCTAGCAGCGGGAATCTTAGGTGGCAATTCCTCCCAATATGAAATCTCCAGGCTTCAGTACCATAACGTAAATGGAACTCAGGTTTTGTTGAAAAAGACTGTAACCTGCTACAACGGAAATTTTGTAAACTGCGATACGAATCCTTCTCCGACACTCATCGGCAACTATCCCGCCCCTCCAACACAAAAGGACATCTATACATACACGCCAGGCGTATCTTCACCTTCTCTATCTGAGCTCCACTTTCTTTACTTCAATATGCTGACGGAGGACAAAGAGTACGATTTTGGCACGAACGTCAATGCCGCTCCAGCCTCAACGACGCTCATCAGTGATCGGACAATTTCATACGGGAATTACCGATGCATAAGCTCGGATATCACCACCGACAAATCTGGCAATACGGTCGCAAAGACCACATCTATATGCGATGCACACGGTAATGCCACGAGCACTACACGCTGGGTACAAGGCACGACAAACGTGACAACTGCCAAAACGTTTGATCCGAGCACCGGAGTACTCACTTCGACCGTGGACGGAAGGAATAACACCACCACTTACACGAATGGCCAGTGCAATGGCTCGTTTCCATCATCGATCACTAGGGGTGGGCTCATTACTTCCATGACCTGGAATTGCATCGGCGAGGTTTTAGCATCCAAAACTGATACAAACAACAACCAAACTACTACCTACCTCTATGAAAACGGCGGTAAAGCAAACCCGATGTGGCGGCTTCTAGGAACGCAGTTTCCGGATGGCGGGGAAACGACGACCACCTACAATCTAACCGCTACACCACCCAATATCGTTCAGACAGTGCTGATCGATGCCACTCACGCACTAACTACTCAGACGAACATGGACAGTCAGGGTAGACCGGTGAAACGGATGGTCACCTCAGACCCAGGCGGCGTTGACATTACCGACACGACATACGACTCCCTAGGCCGCGTGGGTTCCGTTTCAAATCCATATCGGACAACTTCCGATCCAGGCTACGGTGTCACATCATTTGCTTACGACGCGCTCAATAGGAAGACGGTTATCACAAACCCCGACGCCTCAAAAAAGCAGTGGTGCTACAACAACACAGTCACCAACGGTCAGACGAACTGCGCTTTGCATGCGGCCAGCAGTACAGCCACCTGGGTAGATGTGGCGGATGAAAGCGGAAGTGATTGGTGGCAGACATATGATGCCTTGGGAAGGCTTGCGATCGTCAAGGAGCCCAATGGAGCAAGCAGCAGTCCCTCGATGGAGACCGACTATTCGTATGACATACTTGGCAATCTTAAAACGGCAATCCAGTGGGGTGGAACGAACGGCTCTTCTGGAGCCAGATCACGTTCCTTTTACTATGACGGGCTGTCCAGGCTCATTGCAGCCAACAATCCAGAAAACCGAAACATCTCTGGTGCAGCCACCCAGACCTGCACCGGCGCAACAGGAACATGGACAAATTGCTACGCTTATGATGCAAATGGAAACGTAATTTCAAAGACCGATAACCGTGGCGTTGTGTCATCGTTCAGTTATGACAATTTGAACCGAATGCTGACCGCAAGCTACTCGGACGGCGTGACGCCTGCGGTGGCAAACACATACGACTCGTTCACAGCATGGGGGCAACCGCGCACGAATGCGAAAGGCAGGCTGGTGCGCTCCGTCACCTGTGGGACAAACATGTCGATAAGTGGGGGGAGCTGTGAGGACGATACGTTTTCCTATGATGGAATGGGACGAATCAACCACATTGAAGGAGCGACTCCGTCCCAAGATGGGCATGCAGGCTATTGGCTAGGTTTAACCTACAATGCAGCCGGCAATATTTCTTCGATCACTTATCCGGATGGACGAGTTGTAAATCAAACCTGGAACGGGGCGGACCAGGTCTCGGAAATTAGCGACAGCAGCGGGTATCAATATCAGACATCGCAATCTTCATACTGGCCCAATGATGCTCCTCAGGCCATCTGGTATGGCAACGGCGTGGCTAATGGCACATACATGAACAGCCGACAGCAGATCAATGAAATTGGCGTTGTCCGCATAGGGGCCAGCGCCCCAGGCGACTACTCCGGAAACACCTCTCTGACTACCAATCACTATTGTTTTGGTCCTGCTTCGCCTGCACTCTCAGGAACAATCCTTGCCTGTCCTGCGCTTGCGGGTGCGAACAACGGAAATATCTGGCAGATACAAGACTCCCTGAACGCAACACGCACGCAGAGCTTTACCTACGACACGCTGAACAGGCTTAAGACATTCACGACGGCGAATAATAGCGCATCACAGACTTACACGATTGATCCGTGGGGAAATCTCAGCCAGTCCGGAACCCTCAACTCGGTTCTTACTTTCGATGTAAACAACAAAATCACCTCCGGCAATGTGGGGTATGACGCAGGAGGCAATGAAACGGCGGTCAATAATGGCGTTACCACGGTGAACTATACCTATGACGCTGACGGGCACATCCTCACCGCGGCTAGTGGCACAGCGAAATATTTCTATTCCGGTCTCGGCGATCGGGTGCGAAAAGATCTGGGCAGCACGAGCTGGACTGAATATGTGTATCTAAATGGGCAACCTATGGCGGAGCTAAACAACGACGGCAGTTGGAGCGATTATATTTTCGCCAATGGGCAGCGGATAGCGCGAGCAGACAACTACGATATGCGGATCCACATGAGTGGGACCAACTGCTCCGGTTGTGGCAGCACAAATACCTTTGCCGGCACACAATCTCTCACCGCCGCGAATGGCACCGTCGTCCAAAATGGAGACCTGCTTACCTGGAGGCAGTATCAAGACGGCGTCGCATCCGGAGGAATTAGTGTGGCGTTTAACGGTAACACCATCGGGACTGCCGGTGTATTGACGGCTGCGGACGGAGGTTTGGCTGACGCGGATACCAGAAAGGGAGCATGGTACGTCAGAGTAGCCGATTTGAGTGCCTACAAAGGCGACACCATTTCGAATCTGAATCTGTACAACAACCAGGGCGGCTCTCCCGGCAACTGGGACATATATATTGGGGACGTCTCGCTGGTGCATGCGGATGGGTCGTTTGTGCCGATCTATAGCCGGACCATCAACTCGCTGGCTCAGTTCTCTCCTGGAGCTGCGGAGAGCAATGTTTCCGTCATAACGGAGAAAGCGATGGGTTTTGAGCCCAACAGCAACACTACCTATTATTCCGTTAATCACCTCGGGTCTACCAATGTCACAACCGATAGCGGGGGTTGGCCAACCTCGTCTGAAACCTACTATCCATTTGGCCCGGAAATTACTTCTCCATCGGTGATCAACCATTACAAATTCACCGGCAAAGAGCGCGACCAGGAATCAGCGAACGATTACTTCGGTGCCAGATATTACGCATCCGGCATGGGCCGTTTTATGTCCCCAGATTGGAGCGCTTCACCAACGCCTGTTCCATATGCCGACTTACGTGATCCACAAAATCTGAATCTATACAGCTATGTGAGGAATAACCCCCTCTCCAGGGCCGATGCTGACGGCCATTGCGACGACGACGGTGGGAAGCACGGTTCATTTTGGTGCTTGCTTCACGCCATCGGCTTTGTAGAGTCGGACTCGGAGTTTCGCGCCGATCAGGTGAACGAGGCACGCGGATTCATCAGAGCAAATAGAATCGATGCCATTAAGGTGAATGGCGCGTGGCAGCCGTCATCATCATCGGGTGATGACGACATCGCATCTTGGTGGAGTGACTACAATAAGAGCTACGCGAACGCCTTGGGCCAGGGCGTGAGTGCGGCCACCGCCTTTGGAGCACTGTCAGGCAGAATAGGGGGAAGCAGCACTCCGCTGACGAATGCGCAGGTAAAAGATCTTGCCAAATGGAGCGGGATGGAGCCAGTGAAGGATGCCCCCTTCGATTCTCATGGGCAGAAGGTCTTTAAGATAGGAAATCGGTATTTCACTCCAGACGTCGACGGTCATATCGGAGGTGTTTGGAAAGAGTTTGATCGCCAGGGAAACCGAATCGGGACGCTGGACGTTAACCTGAATAGGATCGGAAAGTAATGGCATTTTCAATCGGCTTCATGGATCTACCATTGGAACATCCATATGAGGATGAGTTCACGTCAGCAGCAAGGGGTCTGATACTTCTCGGAGAATCGTCTGAAGAGTTCCTTGCCAATTTACGCGAATGGAATCCAGAGGAATATCGATATCAATGGAGATGCTCGATCCAGAATCTCCTTGACGGCGGCCACAAGGCCGTTCTGATCACCACATTTAGTAGCCCTGTGAATGCGTCGCATCTGGAATGGTGGGCACTCTATCGCGAGGGCGAGTGCATCTTTGCTCAGAATCAACTACTGTTCTTCGATGGAATCGAGGACAGGTTCGATCCTCATCGTGCCGTTGAGTTTTTGAGAGAGCGGCAGACGGTTAACGAAGATGGAGTTCCAATCTCGGAGTGGGATTTTTCAATGGATGATTTGCGAAGTTTTGCAACACAGTTCGGGTCCTGAACCGAGTTGCACGATGCAAGGATTACGTTCATCCAAGATGCGCTACCTGTTCGGAATAACAGAACGCCAAAATAGTTTAATGACAGCAATCAACAGGGATGGCAATAGGTAGCGACCAAATGCACTGATGCGACGACGGACGGATGCGCGGCTCCTGCCGTAGTGGATCGTCGGAATCTGGCGGCAATTGATAAGACACCGTCTTCGGACTATGTTCACAAATACCGATATTCGAGAGATCGTAATAGGCGCGATCATTGGCCAGGATCGGCGTTAAAAGCCACGACGCCGACCGATTTGCGCGAGCGGGTGCTAAAGTTCGCGCCACAGAAGATACCTTTGATATGGTCGCCGTCGAAGAAGAACTTGCAAGTGCTGTCAGACACCGGAATGGGATTTGATGCTTGTCGATAGTAAAAGCTCGTCACGTCCAGCATTTGGCCATCGTGGTGCAGAAATCCGGAATACTCAAGAACCCAGCCGTCTGGACGCAGCGAGTCACTGAACTTCACAAGAAGATGGTCGCTCTGGCCGTCGAGAAAATAAATTGTCGCCGTATCGCACTGAAAGGGGATGTGTCCCATGGTAAGGTCCCCGTCCGGTTCACCATCAACTGTGTGGCTTTCCGTCCCGCACCAGCCGTTCACCTTGACCTGGGTGGACCGCGCCGGCGCGGCCGGGCGGACTGGAGCCTGCGCCGGGATCGCTTCCAGTTCATAGTCGGTTTCTTTGCCATAATTCGTGCCCGAGCCCTGTTTGACCCTGCAATTCGTGAGGCGCAGGGCCTGCACAGCGCGGCCGTCGATACTGACATAAGCCAGGTAACAGTAGCCACCGTGGATGCAGAAAGACGCTACCCCGGTTCTGTTGTCCACATCGTATTCGGTAACAGGACCGTCAGTCTTTCCGCTCTTCCACACGGCATCCTGATCTTGGATGGCATACGTGTCGTGAAGCGCTACCGCCATGCAGCTAATCGCCTGAAGCGGATTCGCAAACCCGATCATGCATATCGCGGTGAAGACGATGGAATATTTCATCTCTCGACCCTCCGGTGGAACTTGATTCTTGGGTGAAAGCCGCTGCTCGTGATTCAAGTGCACAGTGGGAATACCTCGCCTCCGGCGCGGCTTCGAAGGAAAGGTCGGTTACGTTTCCGCCCCGGCTGTATCGCTTCAGTACTACGGATGGCAATTGCTCCGTTCCGTCAGTCTGGAGGTGCTTAAGGTGATGCGCTCTTCTATGTTCGGTATACCGAACATTTGGATCAAAGATAACGCCAACCTAGAAAGATGGCAATCTCTCTCCCCGTCCGTTTGGGCCGCCGGCTAAGCCATCTCAGAAGGAAGCATGGCTGGAATCAGGCCTATCTCGCTGAAATGGCGGGGATTGGGAGGGCGCATTTGTCACAAATAGAGAATGGGGCAGTCGCTGCTAAAATCGATACCCTGGAAGTCCTGGCGCAATCACTCGAAGTCAGCCTCAGTGAGCTGTTTCGGGGCTTGTGATCGATAGACCGAACGCGTCGCTCTACACCAGCCGATATATTCTCCGGGATCAGCCCTCACCCTTCACATGGCGCAAAGATATCCGGAGGGCACGTAGACGATCTCTCTGATGCCCTGAGCCCTGTCTCCTGTTCCGGTCAAATCGAACCAATCCACCGAGACCATAGCCGTGCGCGGCGTCCCGTCAACGGCGCTGCCCGCTCCATTCGCTGCGCTCCCGTGTTGACCGTTCCCCTTCGGTGACAAGCCGCCTCAGTGTGCCCGTCTTTGTCGTTCTCGGCGGTTCGGAATTAACCGGACTCGCAAAGGAGAACAGGATCATGACCAGCGAGCGACAGGATGTCTACACACGCATCACCGACAAGATCATCGCGGACCTCGAGCAGGGCGTCCGCACATGGATGAAACCCTGGAATGCGGGAAATACGGCGGGGCGTATCACCCGGCCATTTCGCCATAACGGAGTGCCCTACTCCGGTATCAATATCCTGATGCTGTGGGCCGAGGCTATGGACAAAGGCTTCGCCGCTCCTATCTGGATGACGTTTAAGCAGGCATCGGAGCTGAAGGCGAATGTCCGCAAGGGCGAGAAAGGCTCGCTCGTCGTCTTCGCGAATTCCATCACTCGTACGATGGAGGACGACAAAGGCGAGGAGACAGAACGGGAAATCCACTACATGGAGGGCTACACCGTCTTCAATGTCGAGCAGATCGAAGGATTGCCTGAGCACTACTACGCGAAGTCCGAGGTGCTGACCACCCCTGTCGAACGCATCGCCCACGCCGAGGTGTTCTTTAAGGCGACGAACGCCGATATCCGTTATCGCGGCGACCGCGCCTTCTATAGCAACGACGGCGACTACATTCAGATGCCGGTCATCGAAGCCTTTCGCGACGCTGAGAGCTTCTATGCGACCCTAGCGCATGAGTCCGCCCACTGGACCAAGCACCCTATCCGTCTTGACCGCAGCTTTGGCCGCAAGGCCTGGGGCGACGAAGGTTATGCGCGCGAAGAGCTTGTTGCCGAACTGGCGAGTGCTTTCCTTTGCGCGGATCTCGGGCTGACGCCGGAAGTTCGCGACGATCATGCTTCGTATATCGCGTCGTGGCTCCGTGTACTGACGAACGATCATCATGCCATCTTCAGCGCCGCCGCGTACGCGCACAAGGCCGTGGAGTATCTCCACGGCTTGCAGCTAGCGCCTAATGACTTTCATGCGACGTAGGTTGAGCGATGACATCCCCTCTTACCGCCAAATTGCGACGGATCTCCCAGAGCCATTCGCGTTCGATCGATGCTATCGTTGCAGTCTACTGCTTAAG
>Ga0206920_1113_pt1 | contig 19296 bp, 17 predicted proteins | sample Alteio_BWOrgHeat_65_FD_152934 | JGI IMG/M metagenome (GOLD analysis project Ga0206920, IMG submission 152934) | Enriched cells from forest soil in Barre Woods Harvard Forest LTER site, Petersham, Massachusetts, United States -... | ecosystem: Environmental > Terrestrial > Soil > Temperate forest >...
AAGCAGTATTTCTTTTTCGACGTGGACAAATGGCTGACGGAACACGGTTGCGACCCGATGAAGCCGGGTGCCCGGCAAATGCGTAATAGCGAGTGGTTCCACATGGTCAACGAACATGTGATCTCGATGCCGGATAAGTGGGAGTATCCATGGTATGCGGCCTGGGACCTTGCGTTCCACACGATCGCACTCTCCACAGTCGATCTGGATTTTGCCAAGGAACAGCTTGACCTGTTGCTGCGAGAGTTCTTCCTGCACCCATCTGGGCAGATTCCCGCCTACGAGTGGAACTTTAGCGATGTCAACCCTCCGGTGAGCGCATGGGCCGCAATTTTTCTATACCGCTCGGAGCAGGCTCTCAAGGGCGAAGGCGACTTTAAATTCCTCAAGCGATGTTTTGCGAAGTTGCTGCTGAACTTCAGTTGGTGGGTCAATCGCAAGGATCGTTACGGCAAGAACGTTTTTGAAGGAGGGTTCCTCGGACTCGATAACATCGGAGTCTTCGACCGCAGCGCTGCGCTGCCCACCGGTGGCTACCTGGAACAAGCTGACGGAACCGCGTGGATGTTATTTTTCTCCCAGAACATGCTCGAGATCAGCGTCGAGCTGGCCTCTCGCGACCCATTTTTCGAAGACATGGCTGTCAAGTTTGCCGACCATTTGCTTCTCATCGCCCACGCTATGAATCAAACGGGCTCGGGTGGCATGTGGGATGAAGAGGATGGGTTCTACTACGACGTCCTGCATCTTCCCGATGGTGCCGCGATGCGGCTCAAGGTCCGGTCCATGGTCGGCTTGCTGCCCCTTTGCGCTACGACCGTCATTGAACCGTGGCAACGCGAACAAGCGCCTCGGATAACCAAAGTGTTGTACGAACGCCTCCTGCGCATGCCTGAGTTGCGTGAGAGCATTCACCCAACGGGACCCGGACACTTGGGATACGGCGATCGCGGCATCGCTGCCGTGGTCAATCCGCAACGGTTGCGACGAATTCTATCGCGCATGCTGGATGAGAATGAATTCTTGAGCCCCTATGGCATTCGGTCGCTCTCTCGCTATCACGCTGAGCATCCCTACGTTTTCAACGCAGGCGGCCGCGAATATCGGGTGAACTACCTCCCGGCAGAGTCCGACAGCGGCATGTTTGGCGGCAACTCCAATTGGCGTGGGCCGATATGGATGCCCGTGAATGCATTGCTTATCCGTGGCTTAATGTCGTTCTATCTTTTTTACGGCGACAGTTTCAAAGTTGAGTGTCCCACTGGCTCTGGCAAATACATGAACCTCTTCGAGGTAGGCCGGGAAATTGCCAATCGGTTGACCCGGATCTTCCTGCGAGACGAGTCTGGGCGGCGTCCGGTCTACGGAGGGACACAAAAATTCCAGACGGACCCCTACTGGAAGGATTACCTCCTGTTTTACGAATATTTCCATGGAGATAACGGTGCCGGCCTTGGGGCGAGCCACCAGACTGGCTGGACCGGTATTGTTGCGAAATTCGTTGATCTTTTCGGCAGGTTGGACGCAGATCAGTTCCTCGCTGCTGGCAAAGAAGGTGCTTTTGACAGGAAGGAACTGACCAAGGCTATGCATGCCCGTGCCTAAATATCCCGTAGTCTACGAAATCAACACCTGGGTTTGGCTTTCTGATTTAAGCGAGAGATCTGGCACCTCCGTCAACTTGAGTTCCGTACCCTCGGCTGACTGGGACGCTATTGCAGAATTTAGATTCGATGCCGTGTGGTTGATGGGGGTTTGGGAACGAAGTCCTGCTGGCATCGCAATTGCCAATCAGAACGACAAGCTCCTGGAAGAGTTCCGCCGTGCCCTGCCTGATATCCGGCCGGAAGACAACGTGGGATCTCCTTATTGCGTGCGACGCTACGTGGTTGCCCAGCACCTCGGAGGGTCCGAAGGACTTGCCATCGCCCGTAGGGAACTCGCTCGGCGCGGCCTTCGCCTGATTCTCGATTTTGTGCCCAACCATGTGGCACCTGACCACCCTTGGGTCACAGAGCACCCTGAGTATTTCGTTCGAGGTACCGTCGAGGACGCGGGAAATGAACCGGCCTCCTTCCTTAAAGTACAGGAACACATCTTTGCTTGCGGACGAGATCCTTACTTCCCGGCATGGCCTGACGTACTGCAACTGAATGCTTTTCGGCCAGAACTTCGTCAAGCAGTGATTGAAACCATCTCCAACATAGCCAGCCAGTGCGACGGCATTCGCTGTGATATGGCCATGCTATTGCTGAATGCTATTTTCGAGCGTACGTGGGGCAATCATGCGGGTCAGCGACCCTCAACGGAGTATTGGTTCGATGTCATCTCCGCCATCAAAAGCTCGCATCCGGAATTTCTCTTCATTGCTGAGGCTTACTGGGACCTGGAATGGGAGCTTCAGCAACAGGGTTTCGACTTTTGCTATGACAAGAAGCTTTATGACCGGCTGGAGCGGGACAATGCAGAGAGTATTCGGCTCCATCTGTGCGCCGATCTGGCCTATCAGGACAAGCTTATTCGCTTCATGGAGAATCACGATGAACGCAGGGCTGCCGCCACCTTTTCGCCGGCAAGGGAGCGAGCAGCCGCCGTGGTGATGGCCACACTGCCGGGAGCCAGACTCTTTCAAGAAGGGCAGTTCGAGGGGCGGAAGATACGGCCACCTGTTTTTTTGGGCAGGCGTCCTGAAGAGCCGGCGGACGACCAGCTGAAGGGCTTCTACCAGACACTTTTGGAAAATATCAACTCGGCTTTATTTCGCAACGGTCACTGGAGTCTATGTGAATGTAAGGGTTGGCCCGACAATTCAAGCTTCCGAAATCTCTTAGCCTGGAGTTGGCTAAAGGATGATGATCGATATCTCATCATCGTCAATTTCAGCGACAGCATCGTTCAGGGTCGTGTAAAGGTGCCCTGGAGCGATTTGCGCGACGAAAGATTGCGTTTGAGCGACGCATTGTCGGGAGCAACGTATGACCGCGACGGGAGCGAGATGCTGGACGCGGGGCTCTACGTGGAACTGTCGCCCTGGAACTACAATTTCTTTCGGTGCACTCGTGTGCAAACAATCTTACGAGAAAGTCGGGCAAAGGCGACATCGGCAATTGGGCGATGATCCAACCTGAGTTGCTGCTTACTTCGTTCCCGTCGGGTCGTGCTCTAACCTGGAGCCACGGGACGAGCCTAGCCTAGCTACCCCAAAGGATGTTCACCAGTTGCCAGGGGTTCTGGTGGAGATCAAGCGTAAGTTCCTGGTTCTTGTCTAGACGCAGCTTAGCTAGAGGATACAAGATGCCTGTGCTCTTGCTCTTGTCCTTGTCATTTAAGTCGAATTCGCCTGCAGTCAAGTTGTAGTCGCTAGTGCGGGTGCTGTAGTACGTTTCGCCGAAGCGAAGGAGTCGATTAGTGACAAATCGAATCTTGCGGCCCGCTGGAGTGGGAATTGAGCGAATGTAACTGACGTCATAACCTAGCGTGCCCTCAATCGCGATTCGACCCACCGCATTCATTTTTTCTAGCGCATTGACCAACCCTTGATTTTTGCCCTTCTCGAACGCCCCGATGAGGATCCGCCTGTCCTCGTCGGTGGAGTAGTCATTAATAATCAGTCTCACTTGAATTAGTTTTCCGGCCTGGGTGCTCGTACCCCTGGCCGTGGCTTGAATTATCTCCGGCTTTTGCCTGTCTTGAGATAAGCCGGGAATGGCTCCAGCGATCAGCAACCCCAGCCCCAGCAAGCTGCTGAGCATGGGGCCCCACATCTGTGGAAATGCATTTCTGACCTGCGACACGGGTGTTCCTCGCAAGCGTTGTTCTTACCAAGATCGACTATTCGCTGGACCGGGATATATGCGACACGCCTCGCTCTTACTAATTGACGCTATCAGCGGCCCTAAGGCCGAAACCACTGGCATTGTTGACAGGTCGCGCGCTTCTGGACGCCCTCACGCTTCACGGCCCTCGCTTCCGAAGCTCGGAGAGCAATGATTGTTTATGACATCGAGAGCCCGTCAGGAGGTAAGACGACGTAAGAGATAAGTTGAGTCGACGGAAAGTCAGCGGCCTATCCCTGGGTTTGAGCTTTGCCTTCTTGCACTAGCGCAACGACAGCAGGTCGACCACGTATTTCAATGGTGCATTCCTTGGCGTCTCTTTGAGGTCAGAACAAATGCGAACGGAAACCGAAATTCGGCCCGTCGCCCGCCTGCGCGCGGGCCGATGGGCAGATGTCCTCTGCTGTCTAGTCTATGAGGTGAGTTGGATGTCGGAGCTCAGTGGTGAATACAAGTGGCGTTGGCGGCTGGTGCGCATCGAAGAACTGGCCGGTCACTGAGGATCGAACGATCGTACTTCATTTCTCGTGCTTTCTGCGTTGGCGGTACTGCTCAGTTTCGGCCGGAATGGCAATGTTTGGACTTCTTGCCGCTTCCGCAAGGGCATGTGTCGTTGCGTCCGACCTTTGCCGCAGCAGCACGCCATTTTGCATCTTCGGCGGCATACAGCCGCATGATCTCGACCGGCGCACGATCCTGTTGCAAGAGATTCGCCATGACTTGCATCGGGCGATGGACGTGCTGAAAAAATCGCTTATAGCCGTCGCACAGATAGTTCAAGCCAGGTTCTCCGTCGGGAGCTTGAATGAAGCGGTCCTTCGGGCAGCCACCATTGCAGGCAAACCGCACCTCACACTCGCGGCAATACTTGGGAAGGGTGTCGCGTTTGTTCCTCCCAAACTCTCGCTGTCGCTCAGATCCGACAAGGTCCATGAGACTGGTTTGCTGAATATTGCCGAGCTTGTAGCGCGGTTCGACGAAGTGATCACAGGAATAAAGGTCGCCGTTGTGTTCCAAAGCAACCGCATCACCGCACGTGGGCGAGAAGACACAAACGCTGTAAATGCCGACGTGCGCTCCAAGGGTGGTATCGAACATTTGCACGTAGACGCTGCCTACATCGTGCCGGACCCACTCCTCAAAGATCTCTACGAGAAACCGGCCGAACTGCTCTGAGTTAACGGACCTTTCTGTGACGCGTTCTCCGCACTGTGTGTACAGCGGGCGCGGACCGCTGCTTCGCTCTCCCCAGCCTAAGTTGGCCAGGGGCAGCAAGCCGGCGTTCACTCGCTCCACGATCGGGATGAACTGGATGTAATGGGCCTTCAGTTCATCACGAAAGAAACGATAGACGTTCAGTGGATGGGCGGCGTTTGCAGCGTGCACGGTGCAGAGGATGTTGCACTCCACGCCGTGTTTCATCAGGGAGTTCCAGCCGCGCATGACCTGCTCGAACGTTCCGTGTCCAGATTTGTCCACGCGGTAGGCGTCGTGCAGTTCGCGAGGGCCGTCCACACTCAAGCCGACGAGAAAATTGTGCTCCTTGAAGAATGCACACCAGTCGTCATTCAACTTGGTGCCGTTCGTTTGGATGGTGTGCTCTACGCTCTGCCAGGCCTTCCTATGCTTCTCCACCAGGGTTACCGCCTGCTTGAAAAAATCGAGCCCCATCAACGTGGGTTCCCCGCCTTGCCAGGCTACAGTCACGTCAGGCGTTTGGTGAGCTTCCAAGAGTTGGCGGACATACTTCTCCAGGAGGTCGTTGCTCATCCGGAATGAGCTTTCCGGATAGAGAACCTCTTTCGAAAGGAAGAAGCAGTACTTGCAATCCAGATTACAGATCGCTCCGGTTGGCTTCGCTAAAACGTGGAAGGAAGGTGGCGCGCCAGAAACTGTTGCAGTTGTATTTTCCGCATTCATTCGCGTGTTGTAGCCGATCGAGTCTAGGATTTGGATCCGTTTCGACGGGCAACCGACCAACCAGTGTTCCGTACGTGGGCAGGGGCAAAGAGTCGTTCCGGTGAGCGCAGCAGGACTTTGCCGCGAGTTTTTACCACGGCCCCTTCACGTTCCCACTGGCTCAAGAGGCGGCTTGCGGTGAACGAGCTGACGTTTGCCGCATGCGCTAACTCCTCGTTCGTTACGTCCAACTCAACTCCACCTGGAACCTTTTCTCCAATTCCCCTTGCAAGGCTAATCAGCACTTGGGCAAATCTCTGTTGGGCGGGATGGCGGGTGAGAGCGACGTTAGCCGCAAGAAACCAGGCAATATAACTCGAGGCGATCAATAGTCCGTTGTCGAGCAACCTGGGATACTTTGCAGCAAAGCCTCGGATCGTGACGCGGTCCCACGCCAACACAGCGCTATCCTTCACTGTCTCCGTACCGACAAGATAAGAAGCAGGTGTCGCCAACCCCGTATAGCCGCCGAAAATGTCTCCTGGTACAAGCCAATTCAAGAGAATCTTGTGACCATCTTCTGTAATGAAGAAATGCCTGGCGCGTCCCATCGTCAGCAGAAATATTCTGTTAGCGGGGTACCCTTGGTTGATGACAACAGAATTGGCGGGAAATCGATGTGGCGTTGCAGCTCTTAGAATCGAATCTCGCTCCGACGGCGCCAAACCATCAAGAAAGCGTGACTTAAGGTCAGCCACGTTGTGTGGATCGGCGAGATGGCTCTCTCTTTTCGCACTCGTTCCAGCAGTACGCATTGCAATGTTTCGTATGAGCTTGTGGTGACCGGCGCCGCAAGTTATCGCCGGTTTAACGTCTGCCCGTCGTCTTTCTCTAAAGGACCGGGGAGGGTTTGGTGAACTGGCAAAAGCACCAGTTCAATAGAGACCTCGCAAGACTCCCGGCGGCTTCGTTCCCGCATCCGAATAAGTTCTATAAAAGCGCCGTAAAACGGGAATGTCGCCCCACCCAGGGTCACAATGTGACTGGAGTTGGCCAGCACCAAGTCCACCGACGCACCCGCCTTGTCTGTCCCACCTCACGCGCTGTGCTTCGGCACTTTTGAATTGAGTAGTGAAACAAAGCCCCGGCCACCAGGCGTGGCCTGTATGGAACTCTCCATGAGGATATCTTTGGCCGTTACAGGTTTGTCATACAGGCGTTGATTGGCATCGTTATCCGCCTCAAGCGCACCCCCACCCAGTGACGCTCCCGCGAACAGTCCCTTCGCCCGGCCATACGTAAGAATATCGGTACCTATGCTTGTGGTAGTGGCGCCGCTGGGTCCTGCCGCAGCAGAAGCGGTGCTGCCGAGCGTGGTCTTGCCTAGCAAGAGGGCGTCGACTCCTTTCTGCGTCATTACCAACAACACAAAGTCGGTTGACGAGCCGCCGATTTGGAGTCCGACGCTGGCGCTACTGATCGAGTACATCGCCGGCGCAGACCACTGGCCAGTGAAGTCCTTGCCCCCGCGGCAACTCATCGGACCGCGGCCACCGCTTCCGCCAACTCCAAAACCAAACTTCTTCACGCCAGGCAGAACGACGACGCAGTCCGCCTTAGCCAATAAATCGGATGGGACGCTATTACTTTCGAGCATAGCGCCTAGTACCGTGGATGCATTCCTCAGCGTTTCTTCATCTTTCGACTTATCAGCGCCCCAGGCGAGCACCACTAATAGAAGCGATCCGACGAGACAAGTTAACGACCTCTTGGTGATACCGAGTACTGATCGTGCACCTTGATTTGGGAACATGGATCTCCTTTCGGTACCTGTGGAAAGTCATAACCGCGATTGTCGGCGAGTGTGGGCGTCTTGCATGCTGGCAAAAGTGACAGTAGCATCCGCAGCGCTGGCCATTTCAGAGAAGAAAGGCAAAGGCGAGGAGACAGCGCTGCCGTGTGAATCGTGATCATTTCTTATCCTTGCGAAAGAGCCGAACGATTTCGGGCGCGAATTCGGCGATGAAATTGATTCCTATTCCCACAGGAACTTGAGTAATCACTGCCTGATAGCCTTTCACTTGCCAATTGGGATTGCCTGGTTCCCACAAAGCTGTTTCGACGCTTCCCGCGAAGGCTCCGACGTAGGGGAAGAGCTGAGGCCGCAACGATTTTTCTGTGCGGTCATAAGTGACGAAATTTCTGACGATAGCGTGGCGGGTACGTAGCCAGAATCCGCCGCAACGACAACGGTCGTACCGCGGCTCCCAGCCGAGTAGTCCATCGCCAAACGAGATAACCGAGTTTTGAACTATGAATTCCGCCTGTCGCGTGCCAAGCCGCTTACCGAATCCCTCGAAACCGTCTCCCCACTCGGGATTGGTGTTATGCGCTTGGTCTCCTAAGGCGAAAAGTATGGTTTTAATGTAGATGCCTGGAGTTGTGTAGGTCTGCCGTATATAGAGTTGGAAGCGGCGGTCCGGGCTCAAAGGTTCCAGGGGGACTTCCTTCGGAACGAAGGAGCCGTACAACCAGTTCACATTGATCGAATTGTCTTCCTTTGGCTCGGGACCATTTCGGAGCGTCTGGGCGGAGGAAAAAGCTACAGAGAAGGAGACCTCGACGGCGAGTAGAAACGCGAGTCTCGCCACGCATGGCCCGCTGCTCTGTGCCAAGTGCCACCCGGCATTATCCCTTGTCGATTTGGTCGTGCCCTACGAGTGCGCAGGATAGTGGAAACCGAGCAAGCCCAAAAACTATCAAAAGTACCAGTTGGCTGTTTTCCGCGAACCCTCAGAGGTCCGCAAGACACATCTCCGCTGACTTATCAGGACTTGGCCTTTATTCCCATCTGCCGCAGACGTCGGAACAGGCGGGATATAAAACGGGATAGGCGTTCGGGAAACAATTCGCCCCTAGCTGTGACTCTTGCCAGTTGTCTCCAAATACATAGGTCGGAAGATTCGCAGATCTCATTCCGAGAGGAACTTATGCGAGATAAAGCGATCTACGCAGGTGTGACATTGACGTTACTGACCGTCGCAACCGTCTGGACGCTGCCTACAGTGGCCCAGCAAAACGGCACCCTTATTGTCAACGGCCAGCCATCGCAAGTGACTATCATCGAAATCAACGGCCACCCCTACGCCGACCTCGTGGCTTTCTCGCGTGTCATCAAGGGCTCGCTCGCTTTCAATGGAAATCAAATCACGCTAGCCCTCCCACTTTCGGCCCCGAGTTCACTCTCGGCATCGGTCACGTCCGCCACAACTCCAGGTCTTTCCCGCGCCTTCCTCGAAGCAGGAATTGAAGCTATGTCTGACGTACGCGAATGGCACAGCGCTCTTGCTAACACGATCCAGAACGGGTACCCCATATCCGGGAACGCATTTGCCACTTACAGAGACGAGGCAACCACCAACCTCAGGTTAGCGTCCGTCGCCGCTTCGACCGACTCCGATCGCAACGCTCTACGGCTGTTGAACAACGAGTTCAACAACATGAAGCAGTTGAGCGATAAGTATGTTGCGAAGCGTCAATCCATGTCCTACATCTCTCCAGACTCTCTCCAGAACGACGCTCTGGACCAGAAAATTGTGGCATGCGGCCACTCCCTCGCCGCCATGGCCGCCAGCGGGCAATTTCTGGATGACGGGTCTTGCCAATGACTCGCCAGTGCTGCTAGCGACCACGAATTCAGCCCATGTTGCCACATTCAGATAACGCGACTTATCGGTGGGTATCCCGCTCTGGGTCATGTCATTCCTACCGCAGTATCTGTCACAGTTGACAGTGCCCAGTAAGGGGCCGTCAGAGTAGATACGTAGCGAACCGGATGATGTGATGAATTCGATGCAGAATGGCCCGGCTTCGAATCTGAGAGGGGCGCTTATGCGAGCGTTGTTGCTACGAGTGATGGGGACTGCTGCCCTGGTTGTGGCCTCAGCCACGGTGTTGCCTGCACAGAAACCTGAATTTTCTGCCGATATGAAACTCCTTGAGGGTAATGGCCGAACCGAAATTGTGAAAGTGTATCTGGGGAACCAGCGGGCACGCATTGATCGCACTCCCGCGCCAGAGGAGACAAATGGGATCAGTTCGCTCATTCTTGATTTCGATAATCAATTCCTATATCTCCTCGTTCCGAAATCCAAGGTGTATTTGAGGATTGCCGGATCAACGGGAATGGCTTTTTACCAAGCCGCATGGATGTTCAGGCCTTCGTCTACAAAGTATCCCTGCGGGCAATGGATCTCAGAGGCGGATCGGCGGGGAGTAACGCTAAGGTGTACACAAGCGGGAGAGGACCATGTGAGCGCAAGAATCACGCAGAAGTGGGACGCCACAAGCCCCGAGGGGGCACATGGGTCGCTCTGGTATGACCCAAGCCTCAATTTCTTCGTAAAGGTTCTGCGGACTTCCAAAGACGGGGTAGAGTCCGGCTACGAATTGCAAAACATCAATGAGGGTACTCAGCCGGAAAAGCTCTTTGATCCGTACACTGGCTATAGAGAATTCTCTATCAATGGACTTCTCGATCTACTGACCGGAGTCGGCCAATAGTGGTTCCAACGCTCATCGCAATAGAGGTCGCTCTACATCGAACTGATAGACGCTCACCGAAGGAACGGCGGCCACGCGGCCCGAAACGAGACTTACTGAGCTATTCATGATGGCTGTTACTTTTTACAGTCGCACCCTAAGCGTAGCTTTGATACCTGTCCAAAGCGATCTTCGCAACCGGCACCTTTCAAACAGAAGAATAGGCATGGCGAGCAATCAGAAATTCATCGGAACTGCACAATTGATAGCATTCGTTGCAATCTTGAGTTTCGGTTGTGGAGCTCCGAGGCGGCCGGTAGCGCCGAGTCAGGTAAACGCCTCATTCTATGGCGCACCTCAATTGATGCCCATACTCGGGACTCCTGTCACCTATGTTGCGAATGCGACAAGGGAAATCATTCGCGATGGGAACCTCTTCTACTTAAGAATCTGGGTTCCAGCTAGCGAGACGGAAGACGTCTACTATCACGACTTCTGGTTTTCGTCTGCCAATGTAGATGGTCCGTGGCAAGCCGTACCCGCTGTGCCCGAAGAAGTAGCCCAGGTTGAATGTACTGAACTTGGCCCCTATAACCCGATCATTACATATCAGCTTTGTACGGTGCCCTTTCCCTATCCCTAATTTCAGATGGAAATAGCCATCCATTTCCCCGGACTGGAAACGCTTGACAAGCCCCATTGAGACGGCCCCCGTTTATCGGAGTTAGCAAAGAGTCCCGGAGGGAAGCCCATGACGAACTCACCATTTTCAAAAATTCTGCTGGTACTGACGGCATCAGTGGCTTTGGCGTGTGCTCCGCTCGAGGCGTTGGCTCAGCGCGGGGGCCGAGGATTCGCAGGGGGAGGCGCGTTTTACGGCGGAGGTTTTCGCGGAGGATTTGTAGGCGTTCCTGGCGGATTTGGAGGCTTTCGCGGAGGTTTCGGGCGCTTTGGCGGCTTCCCCCGACCATTCTTCGGCCCAGGTTTCCGGGGCAGCTTTGGATTCGGGTTTGGGTTTAGCTTCGGACTGTGGCCCTATTATTCTTATTATCCCTATTATCCGTATTACCCGTATTATTCCCATTATCCATACTACTGGTGCGGTCCGTACGGTTCCTATTCGTGCGGCCCCGTCGGCTACGGTCCATACGTAAACTATCCCGTCGATCCGGTAGATCCGCCCGCGGCACCCGCGGGTTCCCAAGCCGTCGCTGTTCCTTCGACGGGTAATGCTTACGTCGCCGATGGCAGGTGGCATCGCTTCGGCGAAAGCCCGGGCAGTGGTACCCCAGCAAGTTCGGCCACGGCTACCGCCTATTCCCGAGCGAGCGACCCGCCCTTCACGCGCAACGCCAACGTCCCTGACGGCAGGTGGCACCACTTCAGCGATAGCAGATAGCCTTTATTGAAGGAATACGGCTTTGGCCGTGAGCGTCTCGTTCTGGCCAATGACCCGGACCTCTTTTCCGCGACCATCCGCGGAGAGCGGAAGTTCGAGAAGGGAAGTCAGCCAGAACAACTATCTCCGAGTTGAAACGCGCCTATGGTTCGTTCACGGGGAGCTTCTCTCTGCCAAACACGGTCGAGACCGAAAGCATTCGCGCCGAGTATCGCAACGGGACCTCGACTGTGCACATGACCAAATTGGCGTTGTTAGCGAAGGAAGAAAGAAGCGAGAGCCCTCTCAAGCCTCAGATAGATCAGTGCTAGTAGAACTGACAGTTGGATCAGATTTAAATCCATCCTAAAAGCAAGTTGCCACGGGATGTGCGGGGATTTCTGGTATCGGCCATATCAAGAATCAAGAATAGAGATATTGCTGACCAAATGAGGATTCCCCGGAAGTTCGTACCCGTTGCCCGAGCTGCAGCCGGCGAGAATTCGGCGGTGGCTGCCACGTCGAGCTAGTGAGAACGATCAAGTACGCAGCACCTATTTTTGTTACCACGGGGTTAAAGGAGTTCAAGTTGGTGCGGTACTCCACCATTCAGCGAAGAAAAGGAGAGCGCATGGAACCACATCACCAAACCAGGTGGATCGGGATCGCGGCGCCTCTCATGGCGATCGTTCTTCTGGCGACTGCGCCGCGCTCCGTTGCGGCGCAAGCCCAAGCGCCCCAGAAAGCAACCTCAGAGCTCCAACAATTAAAAGACCAACTCCAGCAAGTTGACGAAGTCATGCAGAAGCTAAAAGGGCAGATCAACGCGCTGGAGCAGGCGCAGAACGCCGGCGGCTCAATCACACAAATACCTACCCAGGCGAGCGCTTCGACATCCACCGAACAAAGTGGGCAGAGTCCAGCTTCAAAAGTCATCGAGGCGACTTATTCTGCTAAAGCCGACCTTCCTCCTGGTCCGGTCGCTGGTCCGGCCACGTCTGCCGCAAATCCTCGCCCACAAGGTACGAACGTAGGCGAGAGCACATTTCAAGTTTATGGCTTTGCAATGCTTGACGCGGGCTATGACTTCGATACAAACGATCCGAATTGGTTCGACGTGGTAAGGCCCACAAAATTGCCGGCCTTCGCAGGTGAGTTTGCTCCGAACGGTAAGACATACCTCGGTGTTCGCCAGACTCGTTTCGGTGTTAAGTCAAGCACCCCGACAAAGTATGGCGAGCTGAAGACAATATTTGAATTCGAACTATTTGGTGTTGGCGCCGAGGCGGGAGAGACTACTTTTCGACTGCGGCACGCCTACGGTGAGTTGGGACATTTCGGCGCCGGGCAAAACTGGAGCGTTTTTGTAGACCCCGATGCCTTTCCGAATACGATCGAGTACTGGGGACCCAACGGATTGGTGTGGTTCCGCAACGTCCAGTTTCGCTGGATGCCGATCATGGGAAAGAACGCGCTAACGATCGGTGTCGAGCGTCCGGGCGCCACCGCGGACAATGGTATGTTCACCGACCGGATCGAGTTGCAGGGCGTCAAGCCGAAGTTCGACTTGCCCGATTTCACGGCGAACGCGCGGTTTAATCGAGACTGGGGATACATCCAGATCAGCGGGCTGCTGAAGAGACTCAAGTGGGTGGACACAACCAATGACGCAGTTGACCTCAGCGGAAGCGCCGTGGGCTGGGGCGTTTCCGTAAGCTCCTCTCCCCGATTCAACCAGAACAACGTAGGCCGCTTCCAAATTGTCTATGGTGCAGGCGAGGAAAACTATATGAACGACGCACCCGTTGACGTCGGAATCGAGCTGACACCCTCTACGAATCCGCGCCGCCCCATCGAAGGCGTGGCGCTGCGGGCGTTGGGCCTTTCCGCTTATCTGGATCACACTTGGAGCACGAAATTCACCAGCGCCATTGGATACTCGATGGTAAATATCCAGAACTCAGACGGCCAGACGGATGACGCTTTCCATAGAGGTTATTACGGTTCGACCAATCTGCTTTTCACCCCGGTCAATAATGCGATGTTCGGAGCTGAGTTCTTATGGGGCCGCCGACAGAACTTCCGCGGCTTTTACGCCGACGACTTTCGGATTCAATTCGGGTTCAAATACAACTTCTCAAAACTTTTCTCCACTGCCGACAAATGATGCGCACAGCAGGGTACCCCTCGGCCACCCCAACGATGAAAGTCGAGAGTGCACCGTGTCTAAAAAGAAGAATTGAGGAGATTCACCATGTCTAAATACGAAGACAAGATTTTTGATGACAAGCTCAGCTTGATCGAGCAATCCCGCGAACCCGATCGGGATGATCCGCTCGGCCCCCCGGTCCAGTTGGACTCAGCGGCGATTCCTCCGGATGTGGATCGTCGCACCTTCCTGATGCGCAGCGCTGTGGTGGGCGCTACGGTCGTGATGACCGGCGCACAAATATCCTGCCACGACAAAACAGCAAGGGCCACGGCACCTTCGCCGAACGAGGCGCCTCCTCTGTCCGCTGACCTCTACGTCGTCAAGGAGGAAAAGGGACCCGTGATGACGACGCTGGACGAATTCTACAAGGTGGGGCCGGGGCCATCGAGCTCGCACACAATCGGTCCGATGCGCATTACCTACGATTTCTATCAACGTTGCACCAAGCTGCCGGCGGACCAACTCGCCAAAGCGACCGCGCTCAAGGTTTACTTGTTCGGCAGCCTCAGCGCTACGGGCAAGGGACACGGCACAGAGCGAGCTTCCCTCGCGGGGTTGGTCGGAAAGGAACCGGCAACCGTCGATCCCGCGTTTCTGGACGGCTTGCGCGACAATCCCGACCAATCATTCCCAGTCCAGCTTGGCGCAAAGACCGTGAATGTGTCGCTCAAGGACATCGTCTTCGACTCTGTCAAAGGCGACTTCCCGCATCCGAACACGATGACTGCCAAGCTGATGGCCGGCGATACAGTGCTGTTGGAGCAAGAGTACTACTCGGTGGGCGGCGGATTCATCGAGTGGAAAGGTTACACACCGCCGAAGAAGAATCCCCCAAAGTATCCGTTTTCGACAATGAAGGAGCTGCGTCAGCACGCGGATCAAAACAAGTTGACTATTGCGCAAGTGATTCTTGCCAATGAGATGGCGATCCCGGGAAGAAGTGAGGCGGAAGTCTATGCCTTCGTCGACAAGATCATCAACGCGATGGTCGCCACGGTGAAGTCGGGACTTACCGTACCGGAAGACAGCGTCTTGCCCGGTCCAATCAAGCTGCACAGCAAAGCGGCAACGGTCTACAAGCGCGCCATGGATGATAAATACCAAGCGGATCGCGGAATTGGCGTCCTTTCGGCATACGCTCTGGCGGCCTCCGAAGAGAACGGGCGGGGCCACCTCGTCATCACCGCGCCGACAGGCGGCTCCGCAGGAGTCATGCCAGCACTGGTCTATGGTCTGGGCGATGGCGGTCGCAAGCTTCCGCTCGACAAGATTCGTCAGGGCATGCTCGCCGCGGCAGCTATTGGTTACCTGTGCAAGCACAATGCAACGCTATCCGCTGCCGAGGGCGGTTGCCAGGCGGAAATCGGGGTAGCGTCGGCGATGGCGGCGGCATTGGTATCGACTGCATACGACGCGGAACCCCGAGTCGTCGAGAATGCCGCGGAGTCGGCACTGGAGCATCACCTGGGAATGACCTGCGATCCGGTGGCCGGGTTTGTCCAGGTTCCGTGCATCGAGCGATGCGCATTCGGCGCGGTCAAGGCATGGACTGCTTATGCGATCGCCAGTAATGAGATCGCCAGCCGGCACCGGGTCGATTTAGACGCCACGATCACGGCGATGGCCCAGACCGCCAAAGACATGAACACTAAGTACAAAGAAACCAGTGAGGGCGGACTCGCCATGTCCGTAACGCTTTGCTGATTTGATGGGTACGGCGACGGATCCAAGTGCCGTCGGCCTCCCGCGTCTCATCTCTCATCATCGGGATGTGGACGTAATTGATCACCAAGCGGCTGAAACAGCCCTCTTCGTTTGCATCGCACTTGGAGCCGCACTTGCGCAGAAAGGGACTTTAGCATGTTTATAGGAGGCGCATATATCAGGCTCTCGGTCGCATTGGCGTTGATGTCCGTGACGTTATCCATGACTTCTGCCTATGGACAGTCTCCAGCAAACCCTCCAGGCAGCCCGGATAACGACGTCGCGGCGGCTCAGGGGACTCAATTTAGCAAGCCGGAGAAAAAATTCCTTCCCGAGAAACCGCGCCCGATCGACCTGGAGCAGGAAGTCGCAACTGTGATGGCCGATAACGCCGCTGTTCGAGAACAGCTACGCAAGATGGAGGAGCAGCAGAGGACACTGCTGGAACTGGTTGACCAGCTGCAGAGGCGGCTTGAGGGTTCGACCGTCGCTGACGTACCTCGCCCTGCGCAGGCACCAGGCCCGGCGGAAACAGCGGAGACCCCAGTGCCGTCGACTACCGCAACAAAGGCCGTATTGCCTTTGGCGTCCGTCACCCCGTTAACGCAGCGATCGAGCCCGGCGGAAGCAGGGGAGGTTTCAGTGCCGTTGATGACGGCAGCGCAGCCGCAATCCTTTTCCACACTACAGGCAATCGAGAATCGCTATCAAGATGGAATCATAATCTGGGAAACGCCCGAGAACGCTAAGGTGCCCTTCCTGCTCAGGTTCCAGGGCACTACCCAAGTGCGATATCTCAACACTCTTGATAGCAACGCCACTTTTACCGACCACCTAGGCGTTACTCAGGATGTTCATAAGCGCAACGATATTACGGTAAATCGCTCAATGACGGTCTTCGGCGGCTACATCTTCGACAAGAGAGCGCCATATAGCTTCACCGTCTGGACATCCGCGGGGGCGTCGTCAATCGTCGTAGCCGGCAACATTGGCTGGCAATTCAGCAAGGCTCTCACGCTAACCGGAGGTTACACTGGCGTTCCGGGCAGCCGCTCACTAGTTGGCACGTTCCCATTTTTCACGGCAAATGATAGGACCATGGCTGACAACTTCTTCCGCCCCGGGTTCACTCAGGGCGTCTGGGCGAGCGGACAACTCGTGAAGGGACTGAATTATCTGGCGTTCCTCGGCAACGGTCTCAATACACTGAGTATCACGGCAAACAAAATCGATACGAATCTGCTGGTTTCCGGCAGCCTCTGGTGGGAGCCGCTGGGAGACTACGGGCCACCCGGTAGATCACGCAACATGTACGATGATTATTTCTCCTCCAGGAAAGTTCGTATTCGACTAGGGACCTCGTTTACAAGATCCCGGGAGAACCGTTTTTCAGATCTCGACCAATCCAGTCCCGAGAACACCTCAATATACAATTCCGACGGCGTGCAGGCCTTCGCCACCGGAGCGTTTGCGCCGGGTGTAACACTCCAGGATGCCACGTATAAGATGTCGGCAATTGACTACGGAATTAAATGGAACGGGCTTGCGGTCAACGGGCAATACTTCATGCGCTGGCTAAATGACTTCGTAGCCGACGGACCGCTTCCGCTCGCATCCACATTTGACCACGGCGGTGAGTTTTCAGCGAGTTACTTTGTCAAGCCGAAAAAATTGATGCCGTACGTCCGCGCATCATGGGTGCGCGGGCAGTTCGCCAACCCTTATGAGTATGGGGCCGGACTAAGATGGTATTACCTTCCCACCGAGCGTCTGTGGCTCAACCTAGAGGTGTTCCATATCAACGGAGCTCCTTATAGCGGGACCTTTACTCCCTACACCGCAGGGCTGACGGGTTGGGTGCCGATGGTGCAAGGGTACATCGCTTTTTGACAATCTTCAGTTTCTGACATTCGCGGACTTCGGAGGAGAGGACCGCAACGAGGTTGGGCCTAGCCATCTGGCTGATTTCGTCGCAATCGTGGCGTTGAATGCGGAGCCTGGGACACAACAGAAAGTAGATGCACGGAGACCAGAGCGAAAGGATCGAGGCTAAGTAACGCTTCGCCGATAAAGGCGGTTCGATGAAACTGGAAGTTACGAAAGCGTTCCCCACTTTTATCGGTCAGCTGCGTGTGCCGGACGCCGAAGCTATGAATCAAGACCTGCAGGCGCTCATCCTCGCGGAAGAGGCCAGTTATTTGAGCCTCGGTCGTAGCAACATCGGAGGTTGGCACTCTCGGCCCGATTTCCTGAATCGTCCGGAAGCGGCGGTGGGGGCGTTGACTACGTGGGTCACCTGGGTAGTCAGCCAAATGGTCGATGCGACGACTGGCCTTGGTGCGTTCAAAGGCCAGCTGTCCGTTTGGGCGTGGGCGACGATCTGCCGCGAGGGCGCCTACCATGCGCCACACTCCCACCCGGACAGCGCCTGGTCAGGTGTCTATTACGTGGACTCCGGTAAGTCCAACCCGAATCGCCCACTCAGCGGTGTACTGGAGTTCCTCGACCCGCGTGGCGGGGTGGAGGCCGTGAGCACGCCTGTTGACCCATACGGAGAACCAGTCCGAGTTCGACCCGAATCCGGGTTACTCGTTATCTTCCCGAGCTGGCTCTATCACTGGGTGCATCCGTATGCGGGCCAATCTCCCCGAATCGCGATCTCGTTTAACGTGACTTTGGGCGGGGCCGAGACGGTCAAAACCAGCACTATCGAGTCCACCGTCGGCCGGGATATCTAACAGGTTAATCTCCTCAGTGAGCAGTTCGTCGAGATTTCCATTACTCCTCGTTCTGAACCGGTTTCCAGGAACCATCCGGATTGAAGCGCTCCATCTTAGTAAATTCATCGAGACTGACCGGCCCTAGATCTTTTTCGTAGACAACACCGTCCTGGCTGACGATGAAACTCTTCACTCCGCTAACACCGTACTCAGCTGGCGCAGCTACTAGAGCGAAGCCTCCGATCATGATTCCTTTCACTACGAAGTCCATTTCGCCAAGCGGCGCAGCGGACCCCTGGCCTTTCAGAATCTTAAAAAAGTAGCCATGGTACGGCTCTGCCTTGGTGGAGTAGCCCTGTTCAATCGCACGGGCAATCTCCTCGCCGATAGGACCACCCCAGTTGCCATCCGGGTTTCGCCAAGCCAGGCCATCCTGCTTGCCGGGAGTGCTGATAATGCGCTGGGCATACTGGTGCACGTCATAACCTGCGCGCTTCTGGAAGGCATATTCGTACTGGGCTTCCACATAGTTGCGGCAGATAGCGATGGCGTCCAGTTCATTGCTGCCAACACGACGGTAGAGGAGTTCTTGTCGGCCGGCATTGGCATCAAATGACCATTTGCCGCCCTGCTTCACAATCGGCACGGGAAATGGCCAATCCTCATCCCCCACCAAAAGGAATGCGCGGCTCGCGCTCTTCGGATCCACCGAAACATGCTTCTTTGCCCGGGCCTGCGCCGCGAAATCAAACGCTCGCTGCCGGTCTTGCGGGTATTCGCCGGTAAGAACGAGGTCGTCGCCATCGGGACCGAAAATCTCTTCGAGAGCTTGCATATCAAACTTCTCGGCCGCATCAACTAGCGTATCGGCCGCCTGCTGCGGAGTGTCAAAGGTCTTGGGAAGTACACGAACAGAAACCGGAGCCGCTTTGGCGGTAGGTTGTTGTTGTGCCGCAGAGAGGACGAACGCTGACAGAAATACCCAAGCTACTGCGGCCGCCACAC
>Ga0206920_1116_pt1 | contig 18850 bp, 13 predicted proteins | sample Alteio_BWOrgHeat_65_FD_152934 | JGI IMG/M metagenome (GOLD analysis project Ga0206920, IMG submission 152934) | Enriched cells from forest soil in Barre Woods Harvard Forest LTER site, Petersham, Massachusetts, United States -... | ecosystem: Environmental > Terrestrial > Soil > Temperate forest >...
GCTCGGCGGTTCTCTCGCTGACGCGGTCTTCGAGGATGCGGTTGCGTTCGACCAGATAGCGGACGCGGAGACGGTAGAGGGCGGCGCCGAGGAGCAGGATGAGGAAGGCTGAGGCGACGCGGAAGGTGGCGGTTTGCCAGAAGTGGGGTTTGAGGGCGATTTCGAGCTGGGCAAAGCCGGAAGGAATGGAGTTGGCCGCGGACTGGGACAGCGTGGTTTCGGGCCAGTTGGCGTTACCGATTACGCCCTGGACTTCAAAGCGGTATTTACCGGGCGGGAGCTTGGTATAGAAGGCCTGGCGGCGGTCGCCGACTTCGACCCACTCGGTATCCGAGGGCAGGAGGCGGTAGCGGAAGCGAATACGCTGGGGGTCGACGAAGTCGGGCGCGGTGAAGCGAATCTCGAGGTTGCCGCTGCCGGGGCCGGTGGTGATGGTGGCGCCGGGGTCGAGGGACTTGCGATCGAAGGAGACCTGCTCGATGAGCAGGGAGGGTGTGCGGGACTGGATCTGGCTATTGGCGGGATCGATGGAGGCGATGCCGGCGACGGTGGCAAACCAGATGCGGCCGTCGGAGGATTTCCAGACGGAGGGGTCGGCAGCGAAGTTGCACTCGACGGAGCGCAGGCCGTCGGCGGCGCTGTAGACGATGCTGTGGATGGCGGAGATGCGGCGGTCAGCGTAGTCGTTGAGCTCCTGCTTGCTGACTTTGTAGATGCCTTTGTTGCAGGTCATCCAGAGGTAGCCGTCGTTGTCTTCGACGATGCCGCCGACGGTGAGGTCGAAGAGGCCCTGGTCGATGGAGTAGGTAGTGACGTGGCCGTTCTTGATGCGGTTGAGACCGCCGGGCGAGGTGCCGGCCCAGACGACGCCATCGCGGTCGACGTAGACGGCCTGGGCGAAGTTGGTGAGCAGGCCGTTGCGGGTGGTGTAGGAGGTGATGGCGCCGGTGGTGAGATCGAGAAGGCTGACGCCGGCGTGGTCGGTGCCGAGCCAGACAGAGTTGCCGGAGATGGTTGCGGTATTGAGAAGGCCGGGAAGGCTGTAGTGCTGGAAATGGGCTGGGCGGCTGGGATTGACGCCTGGTGGAGTGAAGCGGGCGAGGCCGTTGATCTGGTGGTAGGCGACGAGGAGGTCGCTGCTACCGGGGTATTGCAGGATGCTGACGACGCGCTGGCCTTTGGCGGCGGGATCGCGGAAGACGGTGATGCGGTTGTTCTGAATGTGGGTGAGGGAGCCGTCTTCGCCGCCGATCCAAATGGTGTGGTCGGAGGCTTCGCAGAGGGCGAATACAGTGTCCGTGGCAAGACCGTCGCGGGTGGTGTAGATGCGGACGGAGCCGTCGGGGGCGATGCGGTTCAGGCCGTGGCTATTGGTGCCAGCCCAGATGGATTTATCGCTGGCCTCGACGACGCTCCAGACCATGTTGTCGGAGAGGCCTTCGCGCTCGCCGAAGCTGGTGAAGGAGCCGTCGCGTAGCTCGACGACGCCGGATTCGAAGAGGCCGATCCAGAGATGGCCTTCTCGGTCCTGGAAGATGGTGGTGACGTCGTCGTCGGGAAGGCCCTGACGGGCGGCGTAACGGATGATCTGGCCATTGCGCAGGGTGGCGACGCCGCTGTGGTCGAAACCGAGCCAGAGGATGCCACTGGTGTCTTCGCGCAGGGTGACGATGCGGGCCTTGGACGGCATGGCAGGAGCGGTTTCAAGGATTTTGTCTTTCCAGCGCAGGAGATTGTGGCCGGTGGCTACCCAGAGGGAGCCGTCGCGGCTGGCGGCCAGGGCTGAGATTGGAGTCGCGGGGAGATTGGCGGGATGGAATGCGGGCTTACCGCTGCTGAAGTCAGCGTTGCGGCTGGCAATATCGCTGGCCAGGCCTTTGGCGGTGCCGGCCCAAATGGCGCCGGCGGAATCCTCGGCGAGGGAGGTGATGCTGTTGTCGGGGAGGCCGTCGCGGGTGGTGTAGAGGCGGACCTGGTGGTTGTGGACGGAATAGAGGCCCTCGACGCTGCCTACCCAGAGGCGGCCATCGCGGGCCTCAAGGATGCTGGTGATGGGCGATTGGGCGGTGAAATAGGTTTCGAAACGGCCGTTGTGGAAGCGGGTGAGGCCGGTGCGGGTGCCGACCCAGAGGCTGCCGTCGCGGGCGGCGGCGACGGCCTGGATGTAGTTGTCCTTGAGGGTTTTATCGCGGATGGTGTCGTAGACGGTGACGCGCAGGCCGTCGTAGCGGGCTAGACCTTCCTCGGTGCCGAACCAGAGGTAGCCGTCGCGGGTCTGGGCGATGGTGTTGACGGAGTTCTGGGGAAGGCCGGTTTTGTCGGTTAGGTAGGTCTGGACGTACTGGGTGATTTCCTTATGACCGGTGAGGGCGGCGGAGACGAGCGAGCTGGCGAAAAGCAGGGGCGGGAGCAGCAGCGACGGCAGACGGCGCAGCGTCGAGACTGTGCGAGATCCGATGCGGTTGTGCGCCAAGGTTTTTCTCCGGGGGAAGAAACGTGCCGCCTGGTGGTGCAACTATCTTTTCGAAATTTGGCTTCTGCACAGAGGTATCGGCCAGAAGCTGTCTCTCCTCTAGGCTGTTGCGCCGAGAAGTGATATCGGACCAGCGTAGTGGCGAATGGGAAGGGATGCAATGGCACGAAGGCGGGATGGGTTGCGCGGGGTCCGGCGAAGGCGTTTGAGGCAAGATAAGCCGGGCGTTCAGCCCTTTTCATTTGCTTGGCATTCTGACCCAGGCCGATGGCCTGGGCTGGGATAATGGCGCTCCTTTGGCGCTTGATCTTCCGACGACTTAAAGTAACTTCACCGTTCGTTTCGAGTTAGGCGAAAGCTTCGAGTGTTAGAAGCAGATTCCCTGTGGGAATGGCAACAAGAACAAGCAGACACTAGCGGGGTGTCCCTGAAGTTTTTGCGTAAATGAGGGTCCCAACCGCAGGTCCTTTGACTTCGCTCAAGATGACAACTTTATGGGACGGCCGACTAGAAGACTGAGAACAAAACCGAGGACTGCGCGAGGCAGGCCTTTGCTTTAGGCGCGGGAGTGTTCGATCTAGACGGTCGAACTTTCAGATGAGCATTGGCATCAGGACGTAGCGGTATTAATACAAGGAGCGCCGGCAGCATTCGCAACAGGCGCACCTGGAGCAACGCCGCCGAGCACAATCTTGAGGATCCTGTGAACGACCGCTTCGGATGCCTCCTTGCATCCCGATGGTAGATTTGCGCGAGGGTCCGTTCTCCCTTAGCGAAGAATCCGGTTTGCGCTGCAAGCGGGAAGAACTGAAGAGTTCTATTTCTGTTTCTAAGTGCTTCCGCAGACTTAAGAGTCTGATACGCTATTGGTACTCCATTTCGACGAAAGGAAGGAACCATGAAGACATTTGATATGCCCCGCAATCCCGAGCCGTGGGCTGGATTCCTTCCCGACGCCTCGCGCAGCTAGACCATACTCCAGCTTGATCAGAAGGTCTTCAGCGCAATTCCGAAGGGCGCCTTTCGGAATAACGCCCTCTTTTTCAACCTGAATTTTAGACATGCATCTTGAGCCCTTAGGCTGGCGCGATTGTGTCTGCGGGCTCGGAGCCCGGAGTGAGCCTTTCTATGAGCGAAAGTTCAAGCAAAAATGCTTTGCGCAAAGTGCTGACTTTTCTGTTCCATCACTGGTGGCACGAAAAGTGGCTGGCGGCGTGGGTGGCTCTTTGCATGAGTGTGGCCACGGCCGCAGACCTGCTGATGCCGGTGTATGCAGGCAAACTGGTGGACGCGATCGGGATGCATGCGGCGGCGCGTTTGCCGGCATTGCGCGGCGCTGTGAGCGCGATTGCGATCATGGCGCTGTTGGGCGCGCTGGTGACGGTGCTGCGTTATGCGGCGCTGGCGGGGATCATCCGGCTGACGCTGCGACTGATGTCGCGTTTTGCGGGTGAGGCGTTCTGGCGGGTGCAACGGTTTTCGACCGACTGGCATGCCAATAATTTCGCTGGCGCGATTGTGCGACGGATCACGCGCGGGATGTGGGCCGTGGACACGATGGACGACATCCTCTTGCTGGAAATGTTGCCTGGGCTGCTGGTTCTGGTGGGCTCGTCTTTGCTACTGGGGTTACGTTGGCCGGGAATGGGAGTGATGGTTGCGCTGGGCGCGATGGTGTATGTTGTGGCGTCCGTGTGGCTGTCGCTCTATTACGTGGCACCGGCGGCACGGTTATCCAATGCGCAAGATACGAGGATTGGCGCGGCGACTGCGGACGCGATCACGTGCAATGCGGTGGTGAAGTCGTTTGGCGCGGAGAAGCGCGAAGACTATCGGCTGGCGAAGGTGCTGGACAAGTGGCACAAGCGAACGTGGAGGACATGGACAAGGGCGACGCGTAACGGGAGCATGCAGATGCTGCTGTTGCAAGGGCTGCGCTCAGTGGTGCTGCTGTATGTGGTATGGCTGTGGTGGCAACGCCGGGCGACTGCCGGCGATATGACGTTTGTTCTGACGAGCTACTTCATTGTGCATGGCTATTTGCGCGACATCGGGCAGCATGTTCGCAACCTGCAGCGATCCGCGAATGAGATGGAAGAGATGGTCGATTTTCACTCGCAGCCGCTGGGCGTCATGGATCGCGCAGATGCGAAACCAATCCGTGTGAGCAAGGGCGAGATTCTCTATGACCGCGTGATGTTCTGCTACAAAGGGCAACCGGAGCCGCTGTTCCGAGATTTCTCGCTGCGGATCGACGCCGGCGAGCGCGTGGGGCTGGTGGGACATTCCGGGTCGGGCAAGACGACGTTCGTAAAGCTGTTACACCGGCTGTACGATGTGGGCGGCGGAAGGATCGTAATCGACGGACAGGACACGGGCTACGTGACGCAGGATTCGCTGCGCGCGCAACTCGCGCTGGTGCCTCAAGAACCGATCCTGTTTCATCGGACGCTGGCGGAAAACATCGCGTATGGACGGCCCGACGCCGGAATGGCCGAGATTGAGTCGGCCGCGCGGCTAGCGAATGCGCATGAGTTCATCTTGCGCCAGCAAAAGGGGTATCACACGCTGGTGGGCGAGCGCGGCGTGAAACTCTCTGGTGGCGAGCGGCAGCGTGTGGCGCTTGCACGTGCTTTTCTGGCCGACACGCCAGTGCTGGTGCTGGATGAAGCGACATCGAGCCTAGATTCGGAATCCGAGGCGCTGATCCAGGAAGCGATGGAGAGGCTCATCGAGGGGCGAACGTCAATCGTGATTGCGCACCGGCTCTCGACGGTGCGAATGATGGACCGGATTCTTGTCTTTGATCGCGGACGAGTGGTTGAGGAAGGAAAGCATGAGGAACTGGTACGGCGCGAGGGCGGCACTTACCGGAGGCTATTCGAACGGCAGGCTCTTGGCCTGGTAGTGGGTGAAGAACCGGAATTCGACGATGAGCCCTATTTGTCGAACAATTCGGCGAAGTATTGAAGCGAGGGGCAAGGAATGAGCCATGCCCCTCGTCACTATCTCGGCTCGAGACGCATGTTAACCGATACATCCCCGTAGCTCTTCTACCGGCTCCATATCGACTTCAACCTTAAGCAGATGGCTTCCGCCACCCAGGATCAGACCACGCAGCGGACTGACGTCGCCATAATCCCTCCCCCAAGCCAGCGTGACGTGTCCATCGGTAGGAATCACATCGTTGGTCGGGTCCATGTCGATCCATCCCAGACCTCTGCAGTAGGCGGAGAGCCACGCATGCGACGCATCTGCACCAATAAGTCTCGCCTTACCGGCGGAGAATAGGTGCGAAGATAGCCACTGACATACCGTGCAGCAATGTTGATCGAACGTAAGCAGGCGATCTGCACATGGGCAAAGTCCTGGCATACGCCGCGGCGCTTCTTGAAGACCTCTTCGGTTGGTGTGTGTACCGCGATTGGTCGCAGTGTAATAGAATCTCGGACAATCAATTCAAATTGGAAGCGGAGGTTGCAATACAATAGGCGCGACCCAGCTGAGGAACCATTACAGATGATCGTTTCCACGAAGATATATTCTGAGCTCTTGGGAACCCTGTATGCTGCTCCCGTAGATCAATCGCAATGGCAGATCTTTCTCTCGCGCTTATGTGACATAACTCACGCCAAAGTAGGATTTCTCATCTGCAGTCACAGCGCTTTGGGGACGCTGACGCTCGCCTCTGGTGGCTGGCCCATCCCACCCGAAGTGGATCGGACATACCAGGAGGGTTACCGGTACTCCGACATTGTTCGTGTCAGTCTCATGCGCAACCCCCGACTCGGAATCATCGAGGTGGAGGAACTGGTGCCCCATGACACACTGATGGCAGATCCCATGTTCAGCAAGATCATGGTTCCCTTTGGCCTGGAATATGGGACGTGCGTCGTATCGTCGATCTCTCCTCGGTTTCTGGAACTAATCAGTCTTTGGAGGCCTACCGGCTGTCCCTGGTTGGACCCGGGCTCTCGGGAACTGCTCGACCTGCTCATCCCTCACCTGAAAAACGCGCTCGACATCCGCCGCACGCTGGGCCGTGCGGAAGAGCGAGCCAGAAACGCTGAGGCCATGCTGGACGCCAGCACAACGGCCTGCATCCTCCTCAACGCGGCCGGGCGCATCCTCTATTTGAATAAGGCGGCACAGTATCTGGTCGCCGCATCGGATGGAATCTGCGTGCGGGACGATCGTGTTGTGCCTGTGGACCGGTGGAATCGCGAGGCCTTCCGTGCCCTAGTCGACGTGACAGCGACGGCGGACCTCGATAATCCCGGGGGAGCTATTTCGCTTCGACGCTCTTCGCGCAAGCTTCCGCTGCAGTTGAGCGTCACTCCGTTTCGTCTTGAGACTGAGCACCGCTCTTCTGCGCGGGTCCTCATTCTGGCTACCGATCCAAGCCAGCCTATCGCGTTTCCCGATGCCATCCTGCGCCAGTTGTACAGACTTACACCGGCCGAGACCGAGGTCGCGAACGGATTGCTGACCGGTTGCTCGCTGGAGGAAGTTGCCGCACTCCGCAAGGTGTCGATTGGCACCATTCGCAGCCAGATGAAGTCGATACTCGGCAAGACGGGCACAAATCGGCAGGGGGAGCTTATCCGCCTGCTCATGACTCTGCCCAAGACTCCTTCAGCGCGCACAGTTTCTTTCTGAACTTACCCCATATGGGAGATGCCCAACCTGTCGCAGGCTGCTGCAATGGTGCGGATGTTGTCCATGGAGTACTTGGCAGGGCATCGGTTTGTTTAGAAATCGACATCCTCGAAGTTCACGGCAACAGTGGATTCACTCCATCGAGGAGGGGACAGTGAAACTTCTAAGCGCTTTGGCAGTATTGCTTGCCGCACTCATGGTGCCGGTCCAGTCACCCGCGCAGGACGCGCTCAAGCCGCCGGCCCTAAGCGTACTATATGCCTTCACGGGTGGGGCGGATGGGCAGATTCCAACCGTATACGAACAATTAGCTTTGGACCGGGAAGGAAATCTGTACGGCGTTGCAACAGGCGGCACACCACCCAACGACGCATGCTCGTATGGCTGTGGCCTTGTCTTCAAGATCGACCGAAGAGGCAAAGAATCCACTCTGCACGCCTTCACGACTGCGCCGCCGGATGGGCTGGTTCCGTTTGCTGGCGTGACAGTGGATAGCTGGGGCAACATCTATGGCACCACAGCGGAAGGAGGCACGTCTCAGCTTGGTGCTGGCACAATTTTCAAGATCAACCGGGAGGGAGAGGAATCCATCGCTCACGACTTCAAAGGTGAGCCGAATGGCGGCAATCCTTCCTTTGCCGAAGGCCTTACCCTCGGCTCGAACGGCGATCTCTATGGCACTACACAGGGTGGTGGTACCGGAACGGCGTGCCCTGGCGGCTGCGGCACTGTTTTCAAGCTGGATCGTAATGGTAAAGAGACTGTTCTCTACAGTTTTAATGACAGCGTTCCCGGAGGGCCGGATCCATTCGGAGACCTTGCTCTCGACGAGGAAGGAAACCTGTATGGCACGACGAGTGCAGGTGGGGCGTATGGAACCGAATCCGGCCCCGGATGGGGAACGATCTTCAAGGTGGACCCTGATGGCCATAAGACGGTGCTGTACAACTTTACCGGCGGCGTAGATGGAGCTTTTCCACGGGGTGTGATCCTGGGCAGTAAAGGGACGCTATATGGAGTCACCCAACAGGGCGGGAATGCGCCAGGCTTTACGGGCAACGGCGTGGTTTTCAAGCTGGACCGGGAGGGCAAATATTCTGTGCTCTACACCTTCACAGGTGGAGCTGATGGCGGCCAGCCCATAGGCCAGCTCCTGCTCATCGGAAACGATCTGTATGGTACGACCTTTGAGGGCGGCGACCTTCTGGATACCAACTGTGCGAGTTATGGCGGTTGCGGAGTGGTCTACAAACTCGTTCCGAATGGCAAAGAGACGGTCCTGTACACCTTTACCGGGTTCGCAGATGGCGATAATCCCATCGGAGGGCTGATCCGGGACGCGGCGGGAAATCTGTTTGGAATTACCGAATTTGGTGGAGATTTGGCCAGCCAAAATCCATTATGCGGAGGGTTTGGCTGCGGTGTCGTGTACATGCTCAGCCCAGCTCGCTCCAAAGACAAATGACCTGAATCTACGCAGATTGCAGGTTTCATCTTCAAGGCGACAACGGCGCCCGAGCGATGCCGGCGCCGACGACCGGCCATCTTTACACCGAAAGAGAGCTCGATCTCGTCGCGTGGGAAGTCGGTGAACTCGATCTGATTCGTGAAGACGATGACATTGTTGCCATCGTGGCAGGTAAGCGAGCTTGGTCGCAACTCATCTGCGGAACCTCTTCGCAAAAGTCGAAACCGATGACGCTAGAACCCCAGAATGGAGCAAACTATGCACAAGAATCCTAGCCGAGCGAAGCTGAGTCCGCGCCGGCTTCTGCAGCCAATTTATTTCACCAGATGATGACTTATCAGGAGGAACACTTGATCAGAAGATTTTGCATCCTCGCTTTGACTTTGGTCGGCATGGCGTTGCGCGTCATGCCGGCCGCCGCCGCCGCCACCATCACCATCAATTGCAACGAAAAAATGACCATCAGCAAAGCCCTCGGCCTTCTCAACCCAATGGAGAGCAACACCATTCGCGTGACTGGGGTTTGCCGCGAAGGCAATACGATCCAAGGCTTTTCCCAGTTATCCATTGTCGGTGTCACAACGAAATCCAGCCCCGCGACGATTGAAGTGCCTTCGTCGCTTACCGGCTTCTGGATCGTCGGATCGCATGTCCAGTTGTCTAACCTGAAGATCGACGGAGGCCTCTTTGGAGCCGTGTGTGTTGATTTCAGTGTCTGCAACTTCAGTCGCAACACTTTCGAGAACGCGACCAGCGTAGGGGTATGGCTGGACAATGCCGACGGAACCTTCAATGGGGACGTGATCAAAGACAATCTCAACTCCGGGCTGACTCTGTCAGCCGCGCGCGCGCGGCTGACGCAGCTCACCGTTACAGGTTCGATCTCTGGGCCTAATAATCAGGGTTACGGCATCGATGTTCAGGCAAACAGCACCATCACCGCTGACGGACTCACGGTAACTGGAAATCAAGGCGCAGGTATTTATCTCGTTGGAAACGCACATCTAATCAACCAGTTCTGGATTGGCTCTCTGGTCGTGAGCGGTAACACAAATGGTGGAATCTGGGTCACCGAGAATTCCAGCGCCGACCTCAGCAGCGCGACCGTAATCAACAATTCTGGAGCCGCCGGAGTCGTCATCACCGGCAACTCCGAAGCTGCCTTCTGGGGCGGGGGCACCTTTACCGGGAATACGGCAGGCGATGTCTACTGCGGGCCTCTCAACGGTGTGGCAGCCTCTCCGCAAAGCGCTACAATCGGCGTGACAAATTGCCCCAGCACATACCAATAGATCGCAGGCCTGGCGGGCGGCACGCAAACCGGTAGCCGCCCGCACGAATTGGAATCGGCCCAGCGCATGATCTTGCGCTCATGCTCGTCGATGGCGCAGATGGAGCGCCGGCAGAATATGCGGCGAATCAAACCAGCATTATCGGGATCGAGGCGCCCCCCGGGCCGGTTTTTGCGCAGCTTCACTACGCAAATACAAGCGGTCATGTTGTTGTGTTGCGGATGAAAAGCATGTCCGGTCTATCGACAGCCATTGCTCTGGCACCGACGGCTGGATCGGAGGCCGGCACGGTTGGCCTCATCTTACCTAAGGGAACCGCCGATCTTTCGTTTGAGGGTCGATCGGCGACAATCCGGAAGCTGGGTGTATACGCCTGGTGATGAGCCTGCGCGGGCAAATTCGTACGCGAGCCAAATCGGCGGCAACTTCAAGCCTTCGAGCTTCTACTAACCTCGTGTGGCCTTGCTGGCTAAGGGCACCGACACCGTAAACCAGATGCACACTCGGTGAACTTACCGAATGTCTACAGTTGGATTCAGGCCTTACCGCGATTCGAGCCTTACGAAGAAAAAGGCGTCGAAGCGGTCATTCACAGGCTCCCCATTTGGGCGGCTGTCCACCTTTGACTTGCATTAACCTAGCCGACGATGCGGTGACCCACCCCTCGCGCGTTTGCGAAAGGTGGGCGTCCGGCCGGTCTCGATCCATTTCACGGTATGGCCTGATAGTAGCAAGCCTTAACGACACCAGAATCGGGATCGCCGAATGTAGCAGTGTTGCAGGGTGCTCCGCCGGTGAAGGTCTGGTAGTTGAATAGACCATTCGCGCCGAACGCCACAACTCCTGCCGCAGCGAATGAACACGTCTGGTTCTCGCTCCCGCAGTATATGTAGCCTCCGGGCCCCGAGAACTGTGAAGCGTTATTCAACAGGTAATAACACGCTTTTACAACCCCTGGAGCTGGATCGGGGGAGAAGGTACCGTTGCTGCATGAGGCACTGTTCGTAAAGGTCCCATAATCGAAAGCGCCATTGGCTCCATAGGCCACCTGTGCAGTACCGGAAAACGGGCAAGTGGAGTTTTCGGCTGAACAATAGATATATCCCGTAGGTCCAGCGGGAGTGGCGAAGTCTTGCAAGATGTAGCGCTGCGCGGGCGAACCGTTAGCGGTGAAAACCTCGAGTTGAGTTCGAGGGGTGGTCGAAGCCTGCCAATCGTCAAGCACTAATGTGCCTGAGGATTGATTCATCAACTCGTAGACCGCATTGCCCCGGTCGATGAATTGCCAGTTCTGATTGCTGTTGTTTGCGCATCCCCATAAGGTTGTCGGATTTTGTGGCGTCTGGCTGCCGCCGGTGTTATCCAGGCACAACCCGGTTTGGGCGTTGGCGAGGCTGAAGAAGCCGCTCCCTTTGCTGTGTACCGTCCATTGCTGGATTATCGAACCCGTACAGGTCCAAAGATCGGCCTCAGTGTTATTCGCTGTTCCCCATCCATCGTCGTCGATGCAAAGCCCATTCGACCCCATATTGATGAAGGCGTGCGTTGAGGCATCTGCCGGCAGGTTGTTCCAAGTTTCGCTCGCGTAGTAGCCTCCACAGATGCCGCTGCTGTTGTAGGCGGAGGCTAACTCGAGGAGGCTCTTGCCGTCTGTAGCCGGCAACAGCTGCGAAGAGTAATTTGGGCAGTAGTTGTCGAAGGCGTTTGGAACTCGAACCGGGGCTGTGATGGGAATCCAAATACCGGAGTTGCCATCGGAACTGAGGTTTTCGAGAATCACTTCTCCGTTCTGAGAAGAGACGGCCCCATTGGATTCAAAGAAAACCTGCCCAATAACCAGAATGGCTCCATTCGTCGAGAGCACAGACGGACTCCAGGTGTTGGTGGGTGCATGTTCGAAATATTGGCCACTCGGCGTTTGCAGCTTGGTCCCCATATTCGAAGTATCACCCCAGTTCCAGCCGTCGGTGGAGGTTCGATAATAGACCGTACAAGCCGCGGGACCACAATCTTCGTAGGTCATGAAATAGGTACCCCCAGGAAGTTTTGTAACCACTGCCATGCCCGGGCGATCGGCTTGGATAGGACTGGCCACGGTGTTTTGCGGTGCCTGCCACGTCGTGCCGTTGTAGGTGCGCATCTGTGAAAGTTTCTGGCTGCAGCAAGGATCGGTCTCATCGGAGTAGAACATTACCAGTGCACCATCGCTGGCAATTTCGAAATTCGGTTCCCATATTCCCGACCCATTGCTGCCGCCGACAACCGGCGTTCCCAAATTCGTCCATGTGCTGCCGGCATTCGCACTCTCGTAAATTTCGATTTTCCTGAGTGAACCAACCTGATAGGTGGCCGCATACAGCAATGTTCCGGCGGTTAGACTGCCAACGGTCTGGGGCATCTCAAAAAGCTCTGCACCGCCCAACTCAGTGCTTCCGCTGGGTACGGGAACTGTTGTCACTTGCGTCCAACTGCTGCCATTGTTAGTGCTCTGCCAGATGTTTGCCGTAATGCCATTGCCAACCAGACTCTCGCTGGCCACAAGGGTCCCGTTGTTGGTCCCATGCGCGAGACGGATGAGTCTGAAGTATGGCGCGTCTCCCGTCTGTGTAGAAAAGCTGCCTGACAGGGCCGTCCCCGATGCAGGTTGTGACAACACAACTGCGGGCGCAGTCAGCAAGAACGCTGCTGCCACGAACGCCATGCATGACGATATGCGCTGCTTGTTCGGCTTCAATTGGTACGACACATGAACTCCTTGGTTTGCTAATCTCGATCAGTTAACTTTGGTGATTGGCTGGGTGCAAAGGCGAGCAGTAGAGTTGTTGATTGAGCAGGGCGAGCGAGCTGTACACGCCATCAACGTCACTCCTCTTGAGCTCTTTTCAATGCTGAAGTAAGTTCCCTTCTAAACTCCGCGCAACAATATGGTCTGAATGAAGAATCGTCCAGTGACATACGGTGATACAAGCGTTAGACCCGGTAAAATCTTATCTAACTTATTTACTATCAATCAGATAAGCGGAAGCTCACCCAGCGTTATAGGGCACGTTAGAAGCTGGATGTGCCTAGTCCCGATCAGCCGGATGAATGACATTGGTTCACCGGGGTATACTTCTCGGCGCGCGAGAACGAAGAGATGGCAAGTTCCCAAACATTGGTGGCGATTGCTGAATTGTCCGATGCGGACAAAGCAGCCGTGCTCCTTCAGGTTGACCGGTTATTAGCCAGTTCGCACTTCAGGAACAGCCGCCGTTATTCAGACTTTCTGCGCTTTGTGGTGACGAAGACAGCCGAGGGTCACGCTGACATTCTCAAAGAGCGCACCATCGGAATCGAGGTCTTCGGCCGCGAACCAACCTTCGATACTTCCGGAGACTCCATCGTTCGTGTAGCCGCTGCTGAGGTGCGAAAGCGGATCGCGCAGTACTACCAGGAAGAAGGCCACGAACACGAGTTGCGAGTCGATCTGCCATCCGGTTCCTATGTGGCCCATTTTCGGCGCCCCGAAACGCTGACACCTGCAATTGTCATGTTGCCTGAATCCTCTCCGTCGATTGAACCGAACACAGGAACGTACGAGAAGCGTAGACGCATAGTCCCTTTACGCTGGAAAGTCTCTGCGATTGTTGCAACTTCTCTCGTGCTCCTTACGCTTGCGGCGTCCTTCGTGCTTCGCGTTAGATCGGATACCGGTATAAACAGGTTCTGGGGTCCGGTCTTCGAATCTTCCACTCCTGTCATCATTTGTGTCGGTACCGTAGAACCGTCGCATATATCCAAGGATTTTCGGAATAGATTTACGGTCCAGATGGCAAACAGTGTTAACGGGTTGGAGGAACCGCCTGCTACCACGCCTCAACTGCCGGACTGGCCAGCGGTCACCTGGATCGATGCAGTGGAGTTAGCGCGCATAGCCGAGATGTTGAGCCGGCACGACAAAACAGCTGTGCTCCGTTCTTCAGAAAACGCCACTCTTGCCGATCTGCGCGCCGGGCCGGTGATCCTACTCGGCGTATTGGAGAACACGTGGTCGCTGAGGCTTGTTTCAAATCTCAGATTCCATCCGCGCATGGATTTTGCCAGCCAAAAGATGTGGATTGAAGATTCTCAACATCCCGAGCGCAAGGGGTGGAGCGCACCGTGGGGTATAGCCTATTCGGACACCCATGATGACTACGCCCTCGTCACGCGCACAAGAGATCCGCTTTCAGGTCAGATCTCCGTTGAAATTGGAGGCCTGGGACTACACGCAAGTCAGGCCGCTGCTGAGTTCATCACCAATCCCATCTATATGAAGAGTTTGTCTGACAGCCTGCACGATCCAAATCGAAACGTGCAGATTGTATTAAAAATCAACGTAATCAAGGGCGAGGCCAGCCCACCCCAGGTCGTAGCCGAAAACTATTGGTAAGGATAAGCGCTCCGATTTAAACGTAGCAAAGAACATTGTGTTAGGTTTCTGTTCGATAAGCCATGTGAGGATTGAGCCGGTCCTCCGGCCTACGATTGATATTTTTAACTTCGATTTCTACACCGATCCGGCCCGGGTGGACCAGCCGTCGCGAGAAGTCAACGCAACCTTACCTGATGTTGATCCCCGTCGCGATAGGCACTTAATCGCAAGTTTGAAACGCGGCCCCTTGAACCATTGAGACCCGGGCATTGCTCGAGACCTGCTTGGCTTCGACCGAATGGGATCCGGCGTTCTCCTGGATCGCCACGGGACAGGTCACAAATTCCAGTTGGTGATCGTAGAGGACAACAGGAACGACCACAGCCGACTTCCACTTGCTCGTCATGCGGATGAAGTAGCGCTCGCCGGGCTTCAATTCCACGGCTAACGCATACTTGCCGTTTGCGTGGTGTTTATGGAGAGTCGCAGAAAATACATGGTGACCGGCCGGGAGTTCGAAGGCAATAAATCTACCCGCTGATAGATGCGCGAGTTGCTGATCTCCATCGAAAGCATATCCTCGAAAAGACGTTTTGCCGAACAAGGAAACACTTTCTTTGAGTTCATGAGAAAGTTGGTCCGGGATTGAATAAAAGGTGACAATAGCATTCTGCGCGATCACGGGTCGGCAGATGAGGGCGGCAAAGATCAGTGTAGTAGCAGCCATGTATTTGCGAAACATACGAACAGGCTGTCATGGATTCAGATGTCCGTCAAATTTGCGAGCGACCGCGGCAACTAGCTGTGTTCGTGAGCAAAGTCGACTTCTTCGCGTGGCAAAAAGGAAGCAAAACCTCTCTTTTAAAGAAAGCAACCGCTGAAGACGCCGGGCCAATCTTTGAAAACGACACGCCCGTAAAGTCACGGTTTCGGAAACTGCGACCTGTAGTTGTCGAAAACGCCGGGCGGTCTCAACCGGTCGACGCAACACCATCTGAATTGGAGGTGGTGTTTATGAAGCAAGGAAGGCGGTATGGGCTTTCTGCGGAGCAGAAGGCCGACATCTGGCGGCGTTGGAAGGCGGGCGAGTCGTTGCACGAGATTGGCCGCGCCTTTGGCAAAGACCATGGCTCGATTGTTTTCCTGCTATCGCAGCACGGCGGGATTGCTCCAGCCATTCGTCATCGTTCGCAGCGAACGCTCACGCTCGCCGAACGGGAAGAGATCTCACGAGGCATTGCTTGCGGTCTGTCGATTCGTGAGATGGCCCGAGGACTTCAGCGGCCTGCCTCGACGGTGAGCCGGGAGGTGGCGCGTCATGGCGGGCGTCCACAGTACCGAGCCAACGAAGCCGATCAACAGGCATGGAAGTCGGCCCTGAGGCCCAAGAGTTGCCTACTTGCCAAGCACAAGAAGCCGCGGATGATCGTGGCCAGTAAACTGATCCTGGACTGGTCGCCGGAACAGGTTGCCGGTTGGTTGAAGAGACGATATCCCAGCAGCGAGAGCATGCGCGTGTCCCACGAGACGATCTACCGCAGCTTATTCATCCAGGCTCGAGGAGTTTTGAAAAAAGAGCTGATGCAGCACCTGCAACAGTCACATCGCAACCCTCGTCGAACGACACTCGCGTTTCACCATACTGGTTAAAGTGCCCAGCAAAGATACAGCGACCGTCGTCGCCGCACTGACCCGGCAGGTTCGTAAGCTCCCCGCGTCTCTGCGACGGTCCTTGACCTGGGACCGAGGGCTGGAGATGGCCAAACAAAAGAGCTTCACCGTGGCCACGAAGGTGAACGTCTACTTCTGTGATCCGCAGAGCCCTTGGCAAAGGTTTCGTGCGCAACACTGCTACTCTTCCCTGCCAATTCGTTTGGTTTGGCTCAAAATCAGAACACATGGGACGGCTTTGTCACCGATACCCACTGTGGAACAGACCGTCACCGGACTTCTACGATGACTCCAGATTGCGCACGTGTGCGACGCCGCATTAGACGAGGATCAAAGTACGGTCTTTGATATGGCAACCATGTCTATGTGCTGGAGCTTCAGGCGAAGGCTTCCAAGTATGCCGCTGAAAACGTTCGTGCGGTGGGCGACCTCTCAAACAACACTATACAAATCAAATCCATCACTCGAATACCTACTCCAACGCCCCAAGGTCAACGCTAACCTCGAAAATCTCGTTCCTCAGCTACATGCGTTGTACGGCATCAATAGTGAGAGTCGCACCGGCACTTCTTGCACAGGTGGGCAGACTACCTCGCCGCGCTGCCATTTGAGGGACTGCCGGGGGTCAAAGAGGTGTAGGTAGACTGCAAATCTGAGCGGCCCACTTCCGTGGATGCAGTTCATATCCCGCAGGATGAGGGTTTCACCGTCCGATGAGAGTAAGCCCTCGTCATATCCAACTTGCATCCGTTTCAGATCGTCTGGAAACTCGGCCTGCATTTGTCCAAATTTGCCCATATCAAACGGCTCGTCCAAACCGTCCACTATGGCTTCAATCAGAACGAGTTTGTCGAAATGCTCTCTTGTATAAGCTTCATCGTCTGTGATTTTAAGCTGCTCTCGCCAGGTCTCTGCGCTGATCTGCGGCCGGTAGATGCCTATGATGCTTAGTTGTGCTCTCATAACGTCCTAATTACAGTTGTTGCCCGAATGGCACGTCATCACCGCTCTCCCTCTGCACGGGGTTCGAAAACGTCGATATTTTTCAGAGATGCGCGACGAGCTTTTTTGTGTATTTGATCGAGACATCGAGGTCTTCGCGCTGCGTGACAAGTCGCTGCACCTGCTGCTCAGGAGTGGCCTGCAGGCGCGGAGCAGGGGGTTGAGGGACCCATCCCGGCGGGGCCGTGCCCTTCTCGGCGAGTTCTATGAAGCGCTCGTACACCCACGCCGGAGTGTTCTTGTACGGTTCCCAGAACTCAGGATCACGCACTGCAAACATTCGTGGCTGCGGCTGAACGATGACTTCGGCGCTCAAAGCGCGGCCTGGACACAGCTCAATGAACTTGTTGATATAGCTGTCGATGCCGATGTTACCTTCGCCGGTGCGGCACCACCGCACCGCAGCTCCGGCCTCCGCCATCCACACGTAGGTATCTCGGACGTGGCTGGTCAGGACGTAGGGAGATAACATTTCGAGCGTCAGATGCGGGCTTTCCAGCGTCCACATCGGGTTGCCAGAATCTATGCAAACACCGACAAAGTCTTTTCCAGCCTCTTCGATCAGCGACTTCAACTCCCGTGCCTGCATATCCCCCGCGTGGTTCTCAACGGCGATTTTAATATTGGCATCCATTCCCTGGTTGCGAATGTTTTTGAGCACCTTAATGGTGTTCTCAATGTGTCCCTCGAGCGGAATCTTGCCCGAGCGTTCGTTGGAACTGCCAAGCACGCATCGGACAATCGGGGAGCCAATGATCTTCGCGGCCTCGATCATCTTTCCCAACTGCTCTTCCGCCGAACCCTGCGTGGCGTCGAACATGGTGGAAGAAGGGCAAATGGAGCGCATGCCGATCTCAAGATCGATGTTGAGCTTTGCCGCGTAATCTCTGACCTTCAGAAGATGAGCTGGATCGAGGCTTCCGAGGAAACGAATTTCGCTGAAGTGAACGACCTTTACCCCCAACTTGCTGCAGTAATCGAGCGACTGAAACGGAGTGAAGTTCTGCAACTGAAGACTGTAAAGATCAACGCCAATTCTAACGGGCGGCTTGGCAGCAGGAGTTTGGGCCAGCACGCTGCGCGATAAGACGGAAACCGCCGTGGTGGCGAGCGTTGACGCGAGGAATTTCCTTCTATTCACAGCTCACTCCGTACAAAAGATAAGCTCGAGTTGACGTTTAATGATACGAAGCCAAGGCCCTACTTGCAATGAAGAAACCTCTGGGTTGTAGGTTCGAGTCCTACTTCAAGCTGATATGGCTACAAGGTGACAACTGACTGGGAGCAGATTTATTCCCTGCGTCCCGAGTAATTGATAAGCGAATCTCCATACGTTTTGAGGTCGTATGCGCTGCCTTGGTATAGGCACGCCCAAATCCGCGGCGCTCTTTTTCGCGTACATCTAGAGTCAAAGCACATTTTTGATTCCCCACCGAAAAACTGCCTGTGGCGCAATAGATACCGTTCGAACGCGAGGTTTTTCTTCTGATTTGGGAATAATCTTTGCGCATTCCAGTTTTCAAGAGTACAGGAGTTCTGACTTCAGGCCGCGGCTCTCGAACGTAAGGTCACTGCTTTCAAGATTTGAGATGAACGGATCAGTCAGGTTACGTCCTGCACCCGCGCAGGCTGCGGTTGTTTTTGGAGGAAGGTTCATGCTCATATCCCGTGGGAGTAAGGTTCTCCTTTGTTCTTGCCTTCTCGCGACATCAATCGCGTTGGGTACGAGGCTCGTTAGAGTCGCAGCGAAGTCGGCCACGGAAGCTCCAGCCGGATTCAACACTCCGAGTTTCAACGGAAAACACAGCATCAGCAACGGAATTGTCGAGCCAGCGGGAGACACATTCGCTCTGGATCAGCAGATCTATGAAGAGAACCATTCCGTGGAAACC
>Ga0206920_1071_pt1 | contig 18573 bp, 15 predicted proteins | sample Alteio_BWOrgHeat_65_FD_152934 | JGI IMG/M metagenome (GOLD analysis project Ga0206920, IMG submission 152934) | Enriched cells from forest soil in Barre Woods Harvard Forest LTER site, Petersham, Massachusetts, United States -... | ecosystem: Environmental > Terrestrial > Soil > Temperate forest >...
GCTGCCCATGGACCCTGTACGGATCGCGCAGGAAGCGGCAGTGCTTGCCGAAAGGGCTGATGTAGCCGAGGAATTGGCGCGGCTGCACAGTCACGTAGATCAATTCGATCGACTGATCGGAGAAGCCGGCGAGGTGGGCAAAAAGCTGGATTTCCTGCTGCAAGAGATGCAGCGTGAAGCCAACACCATGCTTTCAAAGACGCCAGGGCTGGGCCAGGAAGGGTTGCAGATGACGGAACTCGGTTTGCAGATCAAGGCGGATATCGAGAAATTGCGCGAACAGGTGCAAAACGTAGAGTAGAGATGACCGGCTCAACCCCGAGAGTGATCATCGTATCCGGCACGTCGGGTTCGGGTAAGTCCACGCTGGTTCAGAATCTCCGCGGACTGCCGGGACTGATGTTTTCCGTTTCATCGACCACGCGCCCACGCCGCCTGACGGAGAGTCCCGGGAAGTGCTATGATTTCATTACAGAAGCCGAATTCAAGCGCAGGGTGGACGCAGGCGACTTCCTGGAATACGCGCAGGTTTTTGGGCGGCACTGGTATGGAACTCCCGCGAAGCAGTTGGACGACGCGAGGCGTGCGGGACTGGACCTGGTGTTAGAGATCGATGTGCAGGGCGCACAGCAAGTAAAGAAGAAATTGCCTGAGGCGATCGCGGTCTTTATCGTTCCGCCCTCTCGGCAGGATCTTGAGCGCCGTCTGCGTTCCCGGGGCCAGGATGCCGACGAAGCCATCATTCGGCGGCTGGAGCGCGCGCGCCAAGAGTTGATGTGTTCGAGAGAGTACGACTTTGTGGTCGTCAATGACGACCTTGACCGGGCCAGCGATGAATTGCGAGCCATCGCCGTAGCATCCCGCTGCCGCCGCCGGGACAACGACGAGCGGCTTCGCAAAATTCTAGAATCCTTCGGAGGTTCGTGACACATGGCCGTTCTCAATCAGGCTCCGGATAGCATGTTTGCGTTTGTCGTGGTTGCCGGCAAGCGCGCGCGACAATTGATGTCAGGCGCCTCGCCGCTGGTAGCCAACCCGCGATCCCACAAGCCAACGCGGGTAGCCATGGAAGAACTTACCGCCGGGCAGCTCGAATATAAGACGCCTGACCTCGACGCTGCCGACAAGGACAAGCGGCGGAAGGATTAAGCCGCTCCGTGATGCGCATCGCGCTCGGTGTTACCGGGGGAGTCGCCGCCTACAAGGCGGCCGAACTGGTCCGGCGGCTGCAACAAGAGCAAATCGAAATCCAAGTAGTGATGACGCGCAGCGCGCAGGAGTTCATTGCGCCGCTCACGTTCGCCGCTCTGACCGGGCAGAAAGTGATCACTGGCCTGTTCGGATCTGAAGCACTCTCCAACGTCGAAAGCGCCATCGAGCACATCGCCGTCGCCCAGCGTATAGACGCCCTGGTCATTGCCCCCGCAACTGCCGACGTTATTGCAAAACTGGCGCACGGCGTTGCCGACGATTTTCTCACCACTCTTTACCTTGCAACCACAGCGCCCGTTATCGTGGCTCCTGCGATGAACGTAAACATGTGGGAACATGCGGTGACCCGCGAGAATGTGCAGATCCTGCGCAACCGCGGAGTGCGTGTGGTGACACCGGACGAAGGATATCTGGCTTGCGGCATGACGGGCGCCGGGCGCCTTGCCGGATTGGAAGCTATCGCGGAGACAGTGCTGGAAACGCTCGGGATCCGGCATGATTTCGAAAATGAAACCGTGCTGGTGACGGCGGGACCCACTTGTGAGGATTTAGACCCAGTAAGATTTCTTACTAATCGGTCTTCCGGCCGAATGGGCTACGCTTTAGCCGAGGCGGCTTCAAGGCGTGGAGCGCGCGTTATTCTGGTGAGCGGGCCGGTAGGTTTGGAAACCCCTGCCGAAGTCGAACGCCTCGACGTGCGCACGACCGAGCAGATGCACAGCACTGTTCTATCCAATTTGGATCGTGCAACGGTTGTAGTGATGGCCGCAGCGGTGGCTGACTACCGGCCGGTCATACCGTATTCAAGCAAATTGAAACGAGGAACGGAGCGGCTGACGATTGAACTTGAGCCTACCGAGGATATTTTGGCGGACGTCGCGCGGCGCAAGGGCGAACGGCTTGTGATTGGCTTTGCAGCCGAAACCGATCATGTCGCCGAACACGCGCGGCGCAAGCTGAAGGAAAAGGCAGTGGACCTGATCGTAGCCAATGACGTGACGGCTCCCGGGGCTGGCTTTGATCACGATACGAACATTGTTACCATTTTCCGGAGCGATGGGCGCGAGCAATCCCTGCCAAAGCTGACGAAAATCGAAGTTGCGCACCGCGTTCTCGACGAAGTCCTGGAGCTTCGCCGAGTCGCGCGTTACCGGGTGGAAAGCTCGCACGGGGCGAGTTGAGGCGCGATGGGCTCCGGGCTAACTCCTTCCAACAAAGAAAAGCTGCAAGCGTGGCTGCGATATCATGAAGACCTAGGAATCCGGAGCTTCTATCGTGACCGAGCCTCGCAGCGGGCCCCCAACAACTCTTATGAAAAGGTGACTGTGGCACAGCAGAAAGGACGAGGGCCAGCTGAAGGTGTTGGGAAAGTGACCCGGCCGCGCGCCGAAAATCCTTCTGGCCCTGCGAAGCTGCATTTGGTGGGGCGCGGTCCGTCGCTTTTTGAAGTCGCCGAACGGGTGGAAGGCGATTCACTCGAACGGATATGCGGGGACCTGGCGGGCTGCACGCGCTGCAAGTTGCACCGCAAGCGAACGAACATTGTTTTTGGAGTCGGCAATCCGGATGCGGACCTGGTTTTCGTAGGGGAAGGGCCCGGACACGACGAGGACTTGCAAGGAATCCCGTTCGTCGGCCGTGCGGGCCAACTACTGACGCAGATGATCAACGCCATGGGGCTCAGCCGCGAAGAGGTCTATATCGCGAACGTGGTGAAATGCCGCCCACCTGAAAACCGCACGCCGGAAAAAGACGAAATCGCCACTTGTATGCCGTTTCTGCTGCGTCAGCTCACCGAAATCAATCCTAAAGTCATTGTTTGCCTGGGAAGTGTGGCTGCCCAGGCTCTGCTGAATACCAACAAGGGCATCTCGAACTTCCGAGGTCAGTGGTTTGATTTTCGCGGCGCGAAATTGATGGCCACGTATCATCCCGCATACTTGCTGCGCAATCCTCCCGCAAAGCCGGACGTTTGGGCCGATCTGAAGAAAGTCATGGCGTTTCTGGGTCTGACTCCACCAAGAGCAAAACGCACCTGACCGGGTGTTCCCGACCGGGACTGGATCATTTTCTTGAGCTCCAGGCTGCTACACTAGTTCACTTCCATGGTCCGCACTTGTGAAGTGGCGTTACCTCTCCCGCTGCGCACGAGTTTTACTTACCGAGTTCCCGACGCGCTTGACGAACTGGCGGTGACGGGGGCGCGCGTCGTAGTGCCGTTCCGAAATCGAAGCATGCTCGGGGTCATACTCGAACGCGGCAATCGCGCCGATAACGCCGAGCTGAAGGAGATCGCCGAAGTTCCCGATGCCGTACCGGCGCTCTCTCCCCGGCTCATTGAGCTCGGCCGCTGGGTAGCCAGCTACTACCTGGCTCCGATCGGCGAAACGCTTCGCGCGATGCTGCCGCCGTCCGTCGAGCTGCAATTTAGGCGCGAGTGGCTGATTAACGACGCGGGCCGGGCACGCCTGCAACAACTGCAATCCAAAGCAGACCTCGGTGAAACTGAATTGGCGGAGCTCTCTCTGCTGCAGCTGTGTGAATCGAAGGGAGGCGCTGTAACCTGCGGGCTGCTTCGCAAATTGCCGGGCGGTTCCGCTGCCGGGGCGCGACTGCTGCGAAGGAACCAATTGGTGGTTCGCGAAGAAGGCCGGCATCGCGCTCCCCGCACTCAGAAGATTGTCGCCTGGAAAGAACAAGCTACCCCCGACCCGGTCCGTGCCGCCGAGGCCCGAATTTATCGGGCGCTCTCCGAAAGTGGCGGACCTCTTCCTCTGCAACACCTGCTGAAGATGGCCAAAGTGTCGCGGCCAGTGATTGAACGCCTGCTGAAGGAAGCCAAAGTAGACGTGTGGGAAGAGCCCGTGATTCCCGAACCAGTGCCACAGGAAGTGGACCAACTCGTGCCGTGGAACCTGTTAAATGACGAACAGACGAGTGTTGTCGAGGAGATTCGAGGCAGGCTGCGGACGTGCGCATTTCATTCGGCGCTGCTTTACGGAGTCACGGGAAGCGGAAAGACGGAGGTGTATCTTCGCGCGGTCGAGGCAACCCTCGCGCTAGGTCGCACGGCGATCATTCTGGTCCCCGAAATTGCCCTGACGATGTGGATGGCCAGGCTTTGCCGTGCACGTTTTGGCGGCGCGCTGGCTGTACTCCATAGCGGTCTTTCGGACCAGGAGCGAGCGCGAGAATGGTGGCGCGTGCGGCGTAACGAAGCGCGCATCGTGGTGGGCACACGATCGGCGGTTTTCGCGCCGTTGGAAGAGATCGGACTGATCGTCGTGGATGAAGAGCAGGAGTCGAGCTACAAGCAAGAAGAAGCGCCGCGCTATCACGGACGCGATGTGGCTCTTATGCGCGCCAAGCTCGAGGGAGCAGTCGCCTTGCTCGGGTCGGCCACACCCTCCCTGGAGAGTTTTCACCGCGCACGCGAGGGAAAATACAAACTGCTTTGTTTAGGATCGCGCGTCGAAAATCGGCCCATGGCCGCGGTTGAGATCTCCGATCTGCGCGAGGATTTCCGGCGGACTCATCGTTCCGCGCCGATCTCTCAAAGTTTGAACGCGGCGATTGCCCGGGAGCTCGCAGCGAACAAGCAGTCGATCGTGCTGATCAACCGGCGCGGTTACTCCTGGTTTGCGCTTTGCCGGAGCTGCGGTGCCACAGTGCTTTGTGAAAACTGCAGCATCGCGCTTACTTACCACAAAACGCGCGGGCGTTTGGCATGCCACTATTGCGGGTTTTCGCGCCAGGTGCCGCGAGCCTGCCCGAAATGCAGTTCGGAGCACATCTACTTCGTCGGAGCGGGCGCCGAGCAGATCGAGGAGCACTTGCGCGCGCTTTTTCCGCAAGCTCGCATCGCCCGTCTGGATCGCGATGCGGTGCGTAGGAAAGATGCATTCGGAAAGGTACTCCGCGCATTCGGCGCCGGGAATATCGATATTCTGGTAGGCACGCAGATGGTCGCCAAAGGGCACGACTTTCACGGAGTCACGCTGGTTGGCGTCGCTGCCGCCGACGCGCAATTGGGGTTTCCTGACTTTCGCGCGGCTGAAAGGACGTTTCAGTTGCTGACGCAAGTGGCTGGCCGCGCGGGCCGCGGCAAGTTGCCGGGACAGGTGATCGTGGAGAGCTATCATCCCGAGCACTACGCGATTCAGCTGGCGGCGCGCCAGGACTATGTCTCCTTCTTCGAAAAGGAGCTGCACTTCCGCCGTTTGATGCACTATCCGCCATTTGTATCGCTGGCCAGCGTGCTCGTGCGAGACACGAAGCTCGAGAAGGCTATTCGCTGGAGCCGGCAGATTGAAGCGTTCTTCGAAGCCCAAAAACCGACGGATATTAAGATCCTGGGTCCCGCGGCCGCTCCCCTTGCACGCTTGAAGCGCGAATACCGGTTTCATTTTTTGCTGAAGTCTTCACGGCGCGCCGCTTTGAATCAGCTTTTGCACAAGTGCCTCGCTCATTGTGCGGAGAGAGAAATTCCGGATCGCGGCATCCTGGTCGATGTGGATCCCGTGAACCTACTTTGAGAGGTTTTCAGATGACAAAGGGCGCAGGCATGAAACACAGAATGAAGATCGCGAGCGCTAAACCGGACAGGATGCGCCGCCTCCGATCGAGTGGTTCCCACTGATCGATCAATGGGGGATGGCGGAACCCAATGACGACCAGCAGAACCGCCCAAATGAACCAACCCGTCCAGAATTTCACCGCCAGAGGAACAAGCAGGCAAGCCACGGCGAAGGAAACTCGCCGGTGCCAACTGTTAGCAACCGCGTAAAGGATATGTCCACCGTCCAGTTGACCGGCTGGAAGAAGGTTCAACGCAGTTGCAAAAAGGCCCACCCACGCGGCACGTCCAACCGGATGCAACAGGAGATAGGCACTTGGAACTCCTGGCCGCAGGCACAGCTCCAACAGCCTTTCGATCAAAGGCCGGCCGAAGATCAAGGGAGCCGATGCCGCGCCTGGCGGCATTACCTTCGAGAATAGGATCGCTATCGCAAGGGCAGGCAAGGCAATGCAGAAGCCAACCAGTGGGCCGGCTAGAGCCATGTCGAAGAGGGCCCGCCGATTAAAAATCGGCGAACGGATTCGAATGAAGGCCCCGAGGGTGCCGATCAAGGTTGGCGCCGGAATAAAGTAAGGGTAGGTTGCATCGATATGGTAATGGCGGCAGGCGAAAAAATGCCCCAGCTCATGGGCAAGGAGGATACCCAATAAGGTGAGAGCAAAGGGGACGCCCGAAATGAGCAACCTCGGCTCAACGAAAGGCCGGAAATAATCGGAAAAAAAGGTATCGAACCCTGGTGACTCGTTTGCGGCGTAGGCGGCTGCGAACTGTGTGCCTGCGGCAAGGGTAGAGAGAGCTGTAACGACAAAGAGCGCCAGAGCCACAATGAGTGAACGAACGGTCCGGGGTTCCGCCGGCCAGACCATGCGTGGGGCAGGAAACCACGGCGCTGGTTCCGCTTCTCCCAGGTCTATGGGAATTGGCTGTGGTTCGTCCCGCATACAGATATGAGTTGGATGCAGCCGCGCGAAAAAGTGAGACGGGAGCAGACTGGCGCGGTCAGATGGATTGCAACTCTTTGCCCGGCTTGAAACGGACAGCCTTACCCGGGGGGATATTGACCTCTTGGCCGGTGCGTGGATTGCGGCCGATGCCGGTCTTGCGCGGCTTAACATTGAAAACGCCGAAGCGGCGGAGCTCGATCCGATTCCCGCGGCCCAAGGCGTTCTTCATGGTCTCAAATACCGTTTCCACGGCGTGTTCGGCCTTTGTGCGCGTTACATTCGTGCGAGTGACAACTGCGTTGACAATGTCGAGCTTGATCACACAGGCCTCCTGCTGGCCGAAATGGAAGCATATGCTAACACTCGCTCGCGGGTTGTCAAGACGTGAACTGCCGTAAGTGGCGACAGCTCTTCGTGATAGCCCCCTTTGTTTGAAGGTTACGAGGCTTCAGGGAGCGCTCGCCGTGACCTTTAGCGCCTGCAAAGGAAATCCTCGGTTTCTCCATCCATCCAGGCCGCCAGCCAGAGGGCGAATCCTGGTGATACCCAATCGTTGCAACCGCGAAGCCATCTCGGCCGCCGTAGCCTCATTCGGACAACTGCAAAAAAGCACAATATCCCGGTCACGCGGAATTACCTCGAGGGCTTCTTCCATTTCCGCAGCGTCCATGTGAACGGCGCCGGGAATGGTCTCCGGCTCGGCTTCAAATTCGAGGGAGTGACGCAGATCGACGACGATGACTTCCTCATTAGCGTCAATCTTTTCTTTCAACTCGTCCGGTGTAATGCGGGAGACTCGCAGCCGCCGGAAAAATCGGCGGCGATTGACGAATTTCATGCTGATGTAACCCCCTAGCGCCGCGACTGCCGCCGCGAACAGGCCCCTTCCCAGGAAAGACAACTGCTCGACTATGCGGGCCAATTGAGCACTGAAGATGTATCCCGTGCCAATATAGGCAGTCGTCCAGAGCAGTGCTCCGAGTCCATCGAATAAGGCAAAACGACGCCAGGGCATCCTGCTGACTCCCGCAAGTGGAGGTGCGATGGCGTTCAACCCGGGAATGAATTTCGCTACGACCAGCGCCCAGCCGCCGTTACGCTCAAAGTTAAGCTGCGTGCGGCGCACACAGGAATCGGGCTCGAGTGAAATCCGGCAGATCACTCTGAGCACTTTCATTCCGCCCCTGCGGCCCAGTTCATACCAGAGGAGATCGCAGATTCCCACCGCGATGAGCGGCAACATGAGAGCGGTGGGCAGCCTCATGAGACCCTTCTTGGCCAGCGCGCCAACCGCGAGCATGAGCGGCCCAGCCGGGATGGGCAGACCCAGTTGCTCGGCAAGGATCCACACGAACAGGAGTGTGTAGCCGTGGCGAATCAAAAATTCAGCGGTGCCGCTCATTTAGATGTGTAAGGAAAACACCCCGCTCCGAATCGTAACTATCGTATCAGATCGGATTTCGATTTTTCGTACTACGCCTTCCGCAAGGGCCTCACGTCGACTTCGCTGATAAAGCTTTGCGGACTTTGAGTAATCAGCATGGCCACAGCGTGCGCCACATCGTCCGGCTGCAGAAGCGTAGCTGGATTCCGTCCGGCGTGTAGTGAGAATTCGGTCGCCACGCTCCCGGGACAAATGACACTGACACGAATACCATGCGCCCGGAGCTCCTCCGCCATGCAACCGGTTAGCCCCATCAAGCCCCATTTTGACGCGCAATAGATCGCACCGCCGGAGAAAGCGCTCTTGGAAGCGAGCGAACTGATATTAATAATGTGACCGCGGCCCATTCGGATCATGCCGGGAGCCACGGCCCGGCTGACCAGGAACGCTGCTTTCAGGTTCGTGCCTACAACCGCGTCCCACTCAGATTCACTGCGTTCGTGGAAAGGGCCGAAAATGCCGATTCCCGCATTGTTGACCACAATCCCGATCGCACCCAGCTTGCCAGAGGCCTCCTCAACTAACTTCTCAACGTCCGCCGCACGGGTAACATCCGCTACGATCGGCAGGGTACTGATACCCTCATCGCGAAGCGCCTCGGCCGTGACCTCCAGTTCCTTGCGGTTCCGGGCGCAAATAGCTACGGAGGCTCCGAGCCGCCCAAGTTGGCGAGCTGTGGCGCGGCCTATGCCACGGCTGGCCCCAGTGACCAAAGCCGTCTCTCCGCTCAGCACAGGGTCGGGAGATGGGACGCCTGGCGGTAATGGGCTTGGGGGCTGAGGATCCGCAGGTACGGCCGAGTTTTTCTTCGGGACTGTGCTGGACATGGGTGGACCTCCGAGGCTATCCTTTTCGATCTAAAATTCATCTTATCATTCAGAGATTTCAGGGCCGGTCGAGGTCCCAGAATTTTCGCCCGACTCATGGCACGCAGTCAGGGAACGCGCTTGCGCCGTCGGAGAAAGTTCCCCTATAATCCCTGAATCTTGGACTTGGTCGGCAGTTCGTCGCGGTCGGCAAATAACTAAAGTCGACGCCTAGCCGTGGAAATTTGCCGAGGAGGCAGGTTGATGAAACCAGCGTGCAAATGGGTCTATGTGGCATTTATCGTAACGGCATTAATGGTAAGCTCCGCGGCCGCAACCTGGGCGGCTCCTCAGGAACAGCAGGCGCAGGCCAAACCGAATTACACATTGGCCGAGTACAACGCCTACCAGGATGCGCACAACGAAAAAGATCCTCAGGCGAAGATCAAGAAGCTTGATGACTTCGTCGCGAAGTATGCGGGTTCCGCTCTAATGATGTATATCGACGGGGATTACTACATCACTTATTACAACCTGAAAAATTATCCGAAGACCGCCGAATACGTCGACAAACTACTGGCACTGCCCGATGCCGCGAAGCCGGACCAAATGGGGACGCGCCTGCAGGCACTAGGATATCGCGCGCAGGCCAGCCTCTATGGATCCGGCGAAAAAGAAATGCAAACGCCAGAAGCCTACAACAAAGCGAAGGAGGCTTCCGCACAGGGTTTGCAAACGCTGAACCAATGGCAAAAGCCCGCGAACATGACGGACGATCAGTTCGCCACGAATAAGAAGGGCCTCGGCGTTTTGTTCAATTCAGTCGCGGGAATCGCCGAATCGGGCCTGAAGGACTACAAGGGTGCCGCCGACTCCTACAAGGCCGTTCTCGCACTTGATCCCAACGACCCAGTGACGCATTTCCGCCTGGGAGTCGCCTACCTGCAAGAGATGCCGCCCAGTTCCACAGACGGGTTCTGGGAACTATCGCGTTCGATTGGATTGAAAGGACCTGGCGAAGCGCAAGTCCGGACTTATTTGCGAAACCAACTGCTGCACTATCAACAGCCATCCTGCGATAAGTTGGCGGACGAGGAGATGAACCAGATGATCACGCTTGCCACCGCGAGCGCCGATCGTCCGGCTTCCTTGACGGTCCCCAGCGCCGAAGAATTGCAGAAAGCCCGCGAAGATGTGAATAATTTCCTGCCCTGGCTGCAAGAGGGAGGCGAGCACGGTAAGACCATGTGGCTGGCCACGTGCGGCTTGGAATATCCCGACGTGGGAGTGAAGGTTCTAGATATCATGCCAGGCGACAATGATAGCCTGACACTGAAAGTCTATCGCCCTGCGGCGGCGGATCCCGATGCAGCCGCCAAAGAGATGGATGCAGCAACAACGCCCAATATGGAAGTGCATGTTGCTGGGCAACCCGATGCCAAGCGCCTCCAAAAAGACGATGCAGTTCGTTTCACGGGGACGCTTAAAGACTATCAGCCGTCACCCTTCCTGCTGACCTGGGACAACGCCAAGATCAATCCTGAGGACTTGCAGCCCGCGCCCGCCGGTGGAGGAAAGCGCCCCGCACGGACCGCGGCGCCCAAGAAGCCCGGGGCTTAGGGAAGAGACGAATTAGAGCAGGGAAGGAACCAGTTTGAGAGCGGCCTCGCATTTGGGGCCGCTCTTATTTTTTGACGGCAAAAAACCACGGCTTCAGGGGCGGCGATGAGGTCTGTGGTCTAGTTTGTAAATGCCAATCTTACGGCTTAGCGTATTACGATGAATACCGAGTAGCCGCGCAGCCCGGGATTGATTTCCATTCGAGCGGTCGAGCACGCGCTTGATAAATTTCTTTTCGAATTCGTTCACCGCTTCATCAAACAGAATGCCTCGCTCGACCATCTGACCCACTAGCGCTTCCAGTTGATCTTTCACAGTCCCACACTCCCGCAAGAGGCTTGTGATTGCGATGTCACGGATCAGGGCAATTCAGCGCCTACCAAGAGGCGATAGGCTTCGCGGTACTTGGCCCGAGTTTGCTCCACTACTTCCGGAGGCAATGAGGGGCCGGGAGGCTGCTTATTCCACCCAATGTTCTCCAAGTAGTCACGGACATATTGCTTGTCAAAGGAAGGCTGCGAGCGGCCTGGCTGGTACCCTTGCGCCGGCCAAAAGCGGGAAGAGTCGGGCGTGAGGGCTTCGTCAATCCAGATGAGTTGGTCGCCGATGAGCCCAAATTCAAACTTCGTATCCGCTATGATAATTCCACGAGCTTGGGCGTAGGCTGCTGCGCGACGATAGATCTGCACGCTGACAGTTCTGAGCTCTTCGGCCCGTTTCCCTCCGATGCGCGCCACTACTTCGTCAAAAGAAATATTCTCATCGTGACCTGCTGTGGCCTTCGTGGAGGGGGTGAAAATCGGCTCAGGCAGCTGATCGGACTCGCGCAGTCCGGGAGGCAGCGCGATACCACAGACCTCTCCCGAAGTGCGGTAATCCTTCCAGCCGGAGCCTACCAGGTATCCCCTCACGACGCATTCGACAGGCAGCGGCTGTGTCCTGCGGCATAGCATCGAGCGGCCGGCAAGCTGCTGGCTGAAAGTATTTGCAGGCGGCGGAAAGTCAGTGGCACTCAAGACGTGATGCGGCACAATGTCGCGGAGCTTTTCAAACCAGAAAAGCGAGAGTTGCGTGAGCACGCGGCCCTTGTCCGGAATGGGAGTTGGCAACACGACGTCAAAGGCGGACAGGCGGTCCGTGGCTACCAGTAACAGATCACTACCGACTTCGTAGAGATCGCGGACCTTGCCCCGAGACAGCAGTGTGAGTCCCGGGAAATTTGTTTCCCAAACGACAGCGCTCATGTAAGGAGAAGCCACGAGTGATTGTTTATCCTGATGAAGAGGGCGGTATTCTAGCGCAGGGCTAGACGATGTCAACAGTGAAGAAAAATGAAAAGAGGAAAACCAGAAAGCTGCCGATCAAAAAAGACTTGAAATTTTAATTAAAGTTTAAGCTGCGTTGCTCGCCGAGCGGGCCTCTTCCCAATTCACGGAGACCAGCTTCGAGACGCCCGGCTCCTGCATGGTCACCCCATACAGCACCGAAGCCATCTCCATGGTGCGCCGATTGTGCGTGACGACAATGAACTGTGCATCGGAGCTCATCTCCGCCACCATCTGGGCGAAGCGGCCGACGTTGGTCTCGTCAAGAGGCGCATCAACCTCGTCCAGGATGCAAAACGGACTGGGCTGGTAACGAAACACGGCGATCAACAGCGCGAGCGCGGTGAGTGCCTTTTCACCGCCGGAAAGCAGCAGGACATTTTGCAGGCGCTTTCCCGGCGGCTGCGCGGCGATATCGATTCCAGCTTCGCCGACGCTGTCCGGTTCAGAGAGCCTCATCTGTCCCGTCCCGCCCCCAAAGAGTGTCTGGAAAGCGCTCGCGAAATGCGTATTGATAATCGCAAAGGCTTCCTCAAACTTCTGGCGGGAGACCTGGTCCAGTTCGCCGATCGTTTGTTGTGTGTCCGTAATGGATTGCAGCAGGTCGGTACGCTCGCGCTCGAGGAACCCGAAGCGCTCTTCGCATTGGTTGTATTCTTCGAGGGCCATCATGTTCACCGGCCCCATGGATTCCACGCGCGATTTGATCTCCTGATACTGTGCCTCGGATGCGACCAGGCCTTCACCCGCGAGTAGTTCAGCCTGCTGAGCAATGAGGTCTTCAGGGTGCGCATTCAATTCGTTCAGGCACGAGGCGCGGAGATGCTCTCGCTCGGCATCGTTGCGAGCCCGCTCGACTTCATGGCGGTTGCGATCTTCCCGAAGCTCGCCGAGGCTTTGCCGCCCGCTTCGCAGCGAGTCGTCCACCTGAGCCGTGCGGTTTCGAGCCTCGTTGTATTCAAGCTCGAGATCGGCTTTCTGCTTTTCGCGAAGCTGACGTTCCGCGCTAAGCATTTCCACCTGGTGGCGCCCTGCCTCGCTTTGAATGACGAGTTCCGCTTCCTCGGCCTGAATTGCGGTTTGCTGCGTCGAAACCGAAGATGAGCGCGCGAGAAGCTCCTCTCGCTCGTCCCTAATACGCACCGAAATTGCTGTCGCGCCCGAAAGCCGCTCGGCCATCGCCGCCTTTTCGGCCCGCTTCATGGCAACCTCGTCGTGATGTGCCTGCGCTAACTGACGTATTTCGGTGACTAGTGCGGTGGCTTCGGCCAACTCGGATTCAATGGTCTCACGCGTCCTGAGTGTGATTTCACGCTCTTCCACGGCGCGCTGGGATTTCTGCCTGGCGGATTGAGCGTCGCGCCGAAGTCGTTCGACCTCACACTGACACGAGGCCAATTCCGTGCTGAGCCGCGCCAATTCGCCGCGCGCCTGGTCTCGTTCGAGCGTTGCCGCGACTACCTTTTTCCCTGCCTCGACGTGTTCCGCTGTTACCTGTTCGAGAGACAGTTCCGCCTGTTCGCGTTCGGATTCCATACGTTCGAGAGTCGACTGCAGCTCGGCCAAACTCTTTTCGAGCCGCGACTCTTCGGCTTCCAGCGTCCGCAACTCGCGCTTCATCACCAAGGGGCCCGCTTCCGTCGAGCGGCCGCCCGTTACGGCGCGCCCCTGATAGCAAGTCCCATCGGGAGTCAGGAAACTGTATGAGAGATTTTCTCGCGCGAGCCGCTCCGCGGCGTCAGGAGCTTCCACGAGGAAGGCAGAACGCAGCCGAGGCAGAAACTGCTTGGCCGCGGGACCGAGCGGATCGCGGAACTCCACCAAACGGTCGAGACGCGATACGCCGGCCTCCTGGGAAAAGGGAACTGCAGTTTCCTGAGCACTGAGATTCAGGGTGCGCAGGGAATCGACAAAGAAAGTGGCACGTCCCCCGAATTCGTCCCGTAACAAGGCGATCCCGGCGCGCGCATGGTCGAAGGTTTCCACGACGACATACTCAAGCTCGTCCCTCAGGAATTGCTCTACCGCCGTTTCATACTGAGGTTCGACTTCAGCGTAGTCTGCAAGCAAGCCGACTGCCCGAAAATTCTGAGTTGTTCCCTCGCTGCTTGAAGAAAACAGTTTTTGAACTGTTTCGGTCGTATAGGAGCGATCGCTCAGGAGCTGCCCGAGAGCGTGGCGGCGGGCGCGGGCTCCGGCAAGCGCATCGCGAAGCGTGTCAGCGCGCGAGGCCATTTCCATCCGATCACGGCGCCCCTCCGCGATCCGCAGCTGCGCCTCAGCGACGGAGCGGTCCAGAACGCGAGCGCGCTCGGTGGCGGCCTGCCAGGCCAGGTCGGCGGCCTGCGAACTCTCGCGATAATCCAGGGACTCCTGCAGCAATGCCTGCTCGGACTGCTCCAACCTTTCGAGCGCTCCCGAATGGTGCGCCAGCAACTGCTCGGCTTGCGCCTGCACTTCCTGAACCCGCGTGAGGATTTGATCGAACTCGGTGATGCGGCGGCGTGCCTCGGCAATGCGTGCCTCGGCAGAATGGCCGATGGCAGAGAGCTCAGAGGACCGGACTGTGAGGTCCTCCAGGGTGTTTTCCAGTTGCGCTGTCTGCTCTTGCAGACGTGAGGCGATCTCCTCTTGAGCGGTCAAGCGCGATTCGATCTGTGCCAGTTGCGCCGCAGATTGCTCGCGCTCGCCGGCAAGCTGGCGGCCGCGCGCAGCTAGTTCTTCCAGACGCTGGCTGTTGAACAGGATGCGGTTTTCCGCGCGATCCAGCTCCAGTGCCGCCTGGCCAATGAGATTTTGATTCTGGCGCAATTCTGCATCCAATTCATAGATGCGGCGGTCCAGGCGTTCCTGCTCCGCTTCCAGTTCCGCGAGAGATTGGGCGCGCTGCTTCTCTGTTTCCGTAATTTCGGCAAGCCGCAATTCAAGCCGTTCGGCCTCGCTTTCCAACCGACGCCACTTGCTGGCTAACACCACGCGAAGCAGACCGCGCATTTGCTCACGGAGTTCCGCATATCGGCGCGCTTTGGAAGCCTGCCGTTTGAGGGATGCGAGCTGTTTCTCGACCTCTACAAAGATATCGTTGACGCGCGAGAGGTTGACTTTGGAGGATTCGAGCTTGGCTTCGGCGAGGCGCTTCTTGGCTTTAAACTTCGTGATTCCCGCAGCCTCCTCAATGATCGCGCGACGGTCAGAAGGCTTCGAACTCAGCACCTGACCAATGCGTCCCTGTTCGATAATGGCGTAGGAGTCCGGTCCGAGGCCGATGCCCATGAACAGTTCCTGTATATCGCGCAAGCGTGCCGCGCGGCCGTTGATGAGATATTCGCTCTGGCCCGAGCGGTAAAGACGGCGGCCAATCACGACTTCACCCGGGCGTGACTGTGCAGCTTTGTGTGCGCCGCGGCCTTTTCTGGAAGCCTTACCGCTGTCAACGGCCGTCGGGCCCCCTTCAATTACCGCTGAAACGGTCTCCACGGAGTCCGTCCCGTCGGTGTGGGCAGGCGATTCCTCAGCCGAGTCAGCGGGAGTCTCGGAGGAGATAACCAAGGCTTGTGAGTCGCCCAGGACGCGCCGCGCTGCTTCCGCGAGCTCGCTATCGACCAGCGTCAAGGTAACTTCAGCCAAACTCATGGGAGGACGCTTCGCTGTGCCATTGAAGATGCAGTCCGCCATGCGCTCGGCGCGAAGCGACTTATGACTTTGCTCTCCCAGCACCCAGGAGACGGCGTCCACGATGTTCGATTTGCCGCATCCGTTTGGCCCGATAATGCAACTCAGGCCGGTGCCGCTGAAAGTAAGGTGCGTTTTCTCACAAAAAGACTTGAAGCCCACTAGTTCGACTTTGCGAAGTTTGAGCAAGAGATTCCTTTATGTTCCCACACGTGCAGCCGCAATAACGGCGCTTCTGCAGATACGTGTTCGGATTCCTCGAGGGGAGGTAGTTCGCGACAACAGATATGGCGGGTCGCTTAGCAGTGGCCCAGCCGCCTGGCGCTCGGATCGGCGGTTACGGGTTGTGACGATAGCACACGGTTCGAGTACTGTAAAGATTTGCCAGCAGCGATGTCCTAACGCTTAACCCCAGGAGAACGAACGAGGCCCTTTCCTAAATCAGTTCCAGGCGCCCAAGCGCGTTGCTGCTACCGGCGCCCTCGGCTAGAATGCTAGCTCATCGCGCGCGAGTTCACCCGCGAGCGTCTGTCACGACATCATTTTAAACATAGATTATCCTCCGGAGGGGCTCCGGCACAATCGATGGCCGACATCGTTTTTCACAATACGCTCGGAGGACACGACGAGATATTCGTGCCACTCCATCCGGGCCAAGTAAAGATGTACACATGCGGTCCCACCGTCTACGACTTCGCCCACATCGGTAACTTCCGAACCTTTGTTTTCCAGGATATCCTGCGCCGGTTTCTACGCTCGCATGGCTTCGAGGTGATTCAGGTCACGAATCTGACCGATGTGGACGACCGCATTATTGCGAAAGCCGCCGAGGCAGGGGTGGATTTACGTGACTACACGGCCAAGTATATCGACGCTTTTCTTGCCGATCGCCGGATTCTTGCCATGGAAGCACCGGAGTACATGGTGCGCGCGACCGATCATATCGAAGATATGGTGCAATTAATCGAACAGCTTACGGCTAAAGGCTTTACTTACAACAGTGAAGGCTCCATCTACTTCCGCATCTCGCAATTTCACGACTATGGGCGGCTCACCAATCTCGACACCGCGGGCATCAAGGCTGGCGCCCGCGTGGACGTAGATCGCTACGATAAGGCGGACGCAAGAGACTTCGCACTTTGGAAGGCCCCCAAAAAGGGCGAATTCTTCTGGAACACCCGAATCGGTCCAGGCCGCCCGGGCTGGCACATTGAGTGCTCCGCCATGGCCATGAAGTATCTTGGCGAGACGCTCGACATTCACTCCGGCGGTGTGGACCTGGCGTTTCCCCACCATGAAAATGAAATCGCGCAGTCCGAGGCCGCCACGGGAAAGCCCTTTGTGCGCTATTGGTTGCATGCCGAACACCTGCTCGTCAATTCAGAAAAGATGTCCAAGTCAGCCGGGAACTTCTATACCTTGCGTGATCTGTTGCAAAAGGGAAACAAACCGTCGGCATTGCGCTTTTTGCTCGCTTCGGTCCCATACCGCCGTCAGCTCAATTTCACCGAAGATGGACTGCAACAAGCCGCGAGTTCGGTCGAACGGTTGCGGAATTTTACCGCGCGCCTCAACTCTGGAAAATTTCCGGAGGGCATTTCTGCCTTAAGCGAAGGTGCCGAAAGGGCGCGCCAGGATTTTGACCATGGACTCGAAGACGACTTAAATACCGCCCAGGCCCTGGCGGCCGTGTTCGATCTGGTGCGCGAGGCCAATGCCGCGATGGATCACGGTGATTTCCGGCAAGGCGATGTGGCAGCGGTACGGCGCACGCTGGATTCCTTTGAGACGATTTTCGCCGTGCTTCACGATGATGACGAGGAAAAGCTGCGGTCGATTGGCATGGAGAAACACGCCAGCGGACCAAGCGATGCGGAAATCGAAGCGCTCATTGCCGCGCGGCAAGCAGCCCGCAAAGTACGCGATTTTGCCAAAGCCGATCGCATCCGCGATGAGTTGGCCAATCAAGGGATCGTACTGGAAGACAGCAAAGACGGAGTCATTCGCTGGAAGCGGAAGTAAACCAGTTTTGACGCGCTCAATTCCTCGTTGGACGACCGATTACGAATCCTAGCAAGACCCCGTGCTATTCACAACGATATGGACCCAGGACGCGTGTACAATCGGGGTATGTCCAAGGGGATTTCTCCCGCCGACGCTATCTCGCAAGGAAAGCTGCCACGCCTGCTGACTCCCTTGCCCGGGCCCAGTGCCAAGCGGGTAGTCGAGCTGGATCACCGTTATATCTCCCCGTCCTACACGCGGAGTTACCCACTTGTTGCGCGACGCGGCCTGGGTGCTTTGGTTGAAGACGTCGACGGCAACATCTTTCTGGATTTCACTGCTGGCATCGCCGTGGTTGCGACCGGCCACTGCCATCCCGAAGTTGTCGCTGCAGTGCAGAAGCAATCAGCGGAACTCATTCACATGTCCTGCACGGATTTTTACTACCCCGGCATGGCGGAACTGGCGCAAAAGCTGGCGGCGATAGCGCCTGGCGGCGAGCCCAAGAAGGTCTACTTCGGAAACTCAGGAACTGAGGCCGTTGAAGCCGCCATCAAGCTGGCGCGGTATCACACGGGGCGCGAGAAGATTATTGCTTTCTATGGAGCTTTTCACGGGCGAACGATGGGTTCGCTCTCCTTGACGGCCTCGAGGGCGGTGCAACGAACAGGCTTTGGGAGCCTACTTTCCGGGGTTTTTCACGTTCCTTATGCCAATCCCTACCGCTGCCCCTACGGTCACCAGCCGCAGAATTGCTGCACCGATTGCGCGAAATTCATCGAGCGTGAACTTTTCAAGCGCGTCGTCGACCCGCATGAGGTTGCGGCCATCATTGTTGAGCCCATCCAGGGTGAAGGCGGGTATGTCCCTGGCCCCCCGGAATTTCTGCGGGAGTTGCAGCGGATTTGCCGGCAGCAGGGAATTATGTTCATAACCGACGAAGTTCAGAGCGGCATGGGCCGAACAG
>Ga0206920_1119_pt1 | contig 18222 bp, 20 predicted proteins | sample Alteio_BWOrgHeat_65_FD_152934 | JGI IMG/M metagenome (GOLD analysis project Ga0206920, IMG submission 152934) | Enriched cells from forest soil in Barre Woods Harvard Forest LTER site, Petersham, Massachusetts, United States -... | ecosystem: Environmental > Terrestrial > Soil > Temperate forest >...
ATACATAACATCATTTTTATCAAGAAAATTTATAGTTACCTCCTGGGTCAATCCTTCAGGAACTATAAAAAACCAAGATTTATTTGTTTTTCCGTTGCTGTATCTACCCATCTCATCAAAGCCTTCTATCACAAAATTTTTAATATCAAGATTTTCAGGAATTTCAATGTGAGTTTTGACATATGCGTTGTCAACCACCTGATATTCAGGCGTTCCCTCATAATCTTTTTTGTCAGTTTGAAAGCGCAATTCAATGATATGCTTATCTATATCAACAAACACTTGTTGTATATGATTCGTTGTTATTGCATTCTGTTGAGCATATCTGACAAGTGAATTGAGCTGAGCAATAAAATTTTTGCGCTCATACTCAGGTTGCGAGCGTCTTAAATTGGGAACGATAATGGTTGCCAATAGGCCAATAATGCCTATGACAACCATTAATTCTAATAACGTAAATCCCTCTTGGCCAATCCACGCTTTCAAGCTTGGCTGCCCTTGGGCAGGCTCAGGACTAAAGGCCTTTGCGGAGTTTATCCTGAACAAAGTGAAGGGCCGGACAAGTCCGTTTTTAGATCTTCCAAACATCAATCTGCTCTTCTTGTGGCGAACCTTTACCATTTGGACCATATGAATAAAGTTCAAATTGATGTGGGGCACCTGCCGGATTCACTTTATATTGATACGGATTTTCCCAAGGATCCTCTAATGATTTTTCCTTTTCAATAAATGGGCTATTCCATTTTTTCTTAATTTTTTCATCTGATGGAGCCTTTATCAAATCTTTTAAGCGCGAAGGCAATTGGCCAATAGATAATTGATATTGCATAATTGCGCCTTTTAATACATTCAGATTTGTTTTTGCCGACCCAATTTTTGCTTCAGCCAAACGACTCATTACAGCCGGAACAGCAATAGCTGAAATTATAGCTAAAATCGTTATTGCAATCATTAACTCAATAAGAGTGAATCCTGCGCGAACGTTATTTCTGCCAACATCTGTCATTTGAAAACTCCTTTTACATTTTGCCTGCCAAACCACTCATTTGTAGAATTGGCAATGCTATTGATATAACAATAAACCCAACAATTAGAGCCATTACAATTAAAAGCACTGGTGTTATGAACGCAGTTAATCTATCGGCTATTTCACTCAAATCTTCTTCATAATTCTTAGCTACGGCAAGTAGCATAGTATCTAATTGCCCACTTTGTTCTCCTGTACTTATCAAATGAATCGCAATGGGAGGAAAAATATTAGTCTGTTTTAAATACTGTGCAATTTTACCTTGTTTAATAATTTTATCACGCGCCTCGTTCAAGGCATCAGCCAATACACGATTGTCTATGATTTTAACTACAATATCAAGTGACTGCGCTAAATTCACTCCACCTTCAATCAACATGCCAAGCGTATAACTAAATTGCACAACGGCATTTGTTTTTGCAAAATAATTAATAAGTGGCAAACGTAAAACAATCTCATCGAATTTACGAGCCCCCGAGGGAGTATTTTTCCAGTACTTGAATCCAAAAATAATTGCGGATATAACGAGAATCAATAATAAAAAATGTCCAGTAACTGCATCTGATGCAGCCATTAATATTTTAGTGGGTAAAGGCAAATCAGTACTACCTTTAAAATTTGCAGCCATTTGCGGAACTACAAATACCATCAATACTCCAACGACTAATAGTGAAATCACCAATTGAATAATTGGATACACCATTGCTCCTGATACTTTTTTGCGCACAGCTTCACGTCGTTCAATGTAGGTAGTAAGTCGCTCTAAAATAATTTCTAATTTACCGCTCGCTTCACCAGCGCGCACTAATTGAACATAAATATTGTCAAATATCTTTGGATATTTATTTAAAGCATCAGCAAAAGATGTACCTTCTTTAATATCATCTTTTATGTTCACAAGAACTGAATGCAAGGTTCCTTCAAATTGATCTACAAGCAATTCTAATGCTTGCAATAATGGAACACCAGATTTGAGCAATATAGTTAATTGTTTGGTAAATAATATTTTGTCTTTTACCGAAACACTGCGACTAAAAATTCGTTGCCACCAGGTAGATTTATTTTGATCTTTAGCAAGCTCGATAGAAATAGGAAATAATCCTTGATGTACCAACTGATCTTTTACACCTTGCACTGACGCTGCATCCAACGATCCCTGCATCTTTTTTCCATCTTTGGAAAATGCTTGATAAGAATATAATGCCATTAAAAACTCCTATATGAGTTTTGCTTATTTTTTTATATAATAATATCTTATTGAAAAAAAAAATAGTTTCATGCTACGATGTAGCCTTAGTTAGATTACCTGTCACATTACGAAATAAAGGAGTAATGTAAATGAAACCCAAATTATCTCTCGTACTCATCATCTGTGTTACTACATTTATTGGCTCTGTGCAAGCAGTATCTGATATGCATCAGTATAACAACGAACAAGAAGAAAGTCTGAGAATGTACGCTCCTCTTGATACATCACCGGAAGGCATACGCAATTTTCTTCAAGATGTTTACAATCGCCGTGACTATGTTGATGTGTTGCCAAACAACATGACTCACCTTCTACAATTTTTAGAGCACGGCAAAAAAACCCACCAAACGCGCGGCTATGCCAAATCAGTAATCAAACTGTTTAGTAATAAAATTAAGGCTGTTCAATATATTAATGCGTATACATTTTCTTTGATGCTCAGCGAGTTCCCAGATCTTTTAGGTGAACATTTCTTGCACAAAAGAGAATCTGCTCTTGATAAGCATAAAGACACCATAAACAGTATTTTGTACTCAACATTTTTATCAAAATATGATTATTTCAAAAAAAACCCTCAAGAGTTTTTTGATTCCCTATCTATGGAAATTCTCAACACAATAGAAAATGATCTGCCTATTATTCATGAAGACATTAGTTGCGATGAATTACGCCAAGCAATTGTGCGATTCCTTGAAATCGCATTAGGCAAATTAATATGGAATCCAGAAGAACATGAAAAAATATGGGAAAGCGTAAAAACAATTTCCAAACAATTAGAATCATTAATGGAATGCAACATCATCAATGATGCCAATGACCTGGATGATCTTTATTGGTCATTGATTCATCGTTTTTGCTTCTTTTTGGAAATTGCCTCGCCAGAACTTCCAGTCGAATTTTACGAAAAAATGAAAAATGATTTAGCAACGCAACAACTATTGTTACTCGAATTGGAAGAACAAGAAGAGCTTATTGAAACCAAGGGTAATTACCTCATGCAAGCTATTTTGCAAGGGCAAGCAAAAAAACAGGCGGCTGAAATGGGGATAGTGTTAAGATAGAGCTTCGCTCTAAAAATAATTAAGGCTGGTGTATATCTTCCGATACACACCAGCCTTATATTTTAAAATTACTCATCAAAAGAATTACTTCTCATCGCGAATCATATCCATCAAAGTAATATCTTTGCGATTTGTACTTCGGCCACCACCAGGACATGGATCTTTTTTGATCAATGTAACCTGTTCTGTTTTTTTATTTTGTAAAAAAATGGAGCCTTTGGAATCATGTACATCATACACGAATCCGCAGGTGTCACGATCTAGTACTAAACTAGCCAAACCGGCTAGATTTCGCTTAATATCAAAATACTTTTTTTGTAAAGCATTCAACTTTTTTTCTTTTTCTAAATCAAAAACTTCGTCAGAACCATCTACTTCATTATCATAAAGTATTTTGTCTTCGTTTAAAACTGCATAACCTTTGAATATATGTTCTGCTAATTTTTTTCCTGATTCTGTATCAAAAATAGTTACCACAGTTTGCGATGTTTCATCTTGTTCTTGATCGCGAATGCTAGAAGTAGCAAAAAATTTAGCTCCGGTTTTACTAACACCAACATCATTAATTTTAGCCTGAAATCCTGTGACCTCAAGTAATTTTTGTCCTGATAAAGTATCCCATTGCCCTACTTTATTCCAACCATCTCGTGCAATAATTTTGGTTTCATCTGGAGTAAAACCAAAATGAGAAAAGGAATATGCAGAGTTAGCAAAAATAATAGAACTTAATAAAAATGCGAATAAAACAAGTTTTTTTAAGTTTATAGAAATCATAGAATCGCCCCACTTAGTATATATATAAAGATAGATAATTAACTTATATAGAGTGCCTCAAAAACCATAATTCGTCAATGTTGATATTTTATAAAAATTAATTATTTTCTGATTGAAGTTAATGTATTCAGGGGCTTCCTGCCAGTTAATCTATCAGGAGTAAAATGTTATTGTATTTTTTGACTCGTTTTTGATACATTAATAAAAAAGAGATTAATAAGGAATCGTATGAAAAAAAAGCCACCATTTGCCATTGTATTTTTCAAAGAGCCTATTTCTGGAAAAGAGCCTGCTCGTTTATGGCTCAAAAAACTTGAAAAATCTGATCAAAGAATAATTGGCCACAATCTTATGACACTGCAATGGAACTGGCCGATTGGCCTGCCACTTGTAGACCATTTGATCAAAAATATATGGGAACTACGCAGCACACTTATTAATAAAGAAGCACGCATGCTATTTGTTGTTAAACAACGCAATATTATAATCCTGCATGCATTCATAAAAAAAACCCAAAAAACACCAAAAAATGAAATTGAAATAGCGACAAACAGATTAAAAGAACTTGAAAGGAAATAAATATGAATAAAAAATGCTTAGGCTCCACTCTAGAAGATTGGTTAGAAGAAGAGGGTATCTTGGAAGAAGTACAAGAGGAGGCTCTTAAAACAACTATAGCATTGCGCCTGCAAGAACTTATGAAAAAACAAAAATTAACTCAAGCAGACGTGGCCAAAAGAATGAAAACAAGCAGAGCAGTAGTTCAACGATTGCTTGATCCAAAAGTAACTTCTGTCACCATGAGCACTTTAGGAAAAGCTGCTCATGCAGTTGGGGCACGAATGAGCATCTCTTTTGATATCATCAAAAAATAATTGTTAAAAAATTTTAAGGCTGATGTGCATCGCAAAATACGCATCAGCCTTATTTATGTGCATTATTATCGCTGATCTTCAAACATTGCCATTAATTTCATTCCTTTGTATTCATCTTGTGCCGCAATGCTTCGATGCTCTGCATTTGCTTTCTCTTGTAAATCCACGATCTTTTTTTGGTATTCTTGTTCCGCTGCGTCAATTTTTTGTTGTATCTCAAGCATCCTTGAAGTGTCCTGCGTGCTATCGTGAGTAAAACAACAAACTCTTTTTTTCTTATAGCGTAGCCCATTTTCGGTATCATACATCTGCTTTAAACGCTCCATATTTTCATTATGAGCTGATTCCAAATGCTTAATACTATCCTTAAGCCTTTGAATATTCGGATGTTGCTCAATTATATTTCGATGCTTGTCGTCTATAGCTAGAAGTATCTGACTAGCTTGCATTTGACTAGCTTTCATGTTCAAACAAAATCCCAATACAAGAAACAAGCCTAATCTTATGAGCATGTTATTTTCCTACGCATTTAAGTTTTTTTTAAAATCTAATGCCAGAATTGCACCAATAACTTCTGCATACATTCTAAAATTTATTTTTGTTCTTGAGAACTGCTGCTATTTGAACCTTTGCTTTGTTTACCCTGTAGTTGCGTTTGCATGCCGGATTTCATTTGTTGGGCTTTTTGTAATAAATGCTCGTGATAGTTTAGTTCCACTGGTTCACCGGGTTTTTTGTTTTTTTGCACATAAAAAAATGCTTCGAATCCCGAAAGCCAAGCATCGCGCTCATTCATCTTTGCTACTATGCCAGCATCGTGCTCTTGTGCTTTTTTGCTTATTGTATCATTCAGCTGCTGGAGCCGGCTCGTATCTACTTTAAGAGGGGGCCTACAACAGCTCCTGGGCCGAGTCAGTTGCTCTTCTGTATGATATATTTGATCAAGGGTATCTAACTCTTTTTTTTTAGCCTCTCTCAATTTCTCCAGTACTTGGTTAAACCGCCGTTCCGCTCTTTGATGCTCTGCGCAAAAGCTAGGTATTGATGATTCTGGGATTGAAGCATTCAAGCCGCACGCCATTCCTAAAAAAATCACAGCCAAAATAATACGCATAAAACTCCTTATTATAATTCACTCATTTGATTACTTTATATCGAGTAGCCGGACCTTCGCCTAAACGTTGCAATCGTTTCATCATAAGTAGTTTTTTAATAATAGATTCCACGGTACGTTCAGGAAACCCAAGAGCTTTCACTGCATCTTTTCTACTAAATTCCAAAAATTCATTTTTCAATGCCCATTGCCACAAAGATAATTGTTTGGCTGAAAGTAGGTAGCCAATATCTCCGGTTTCCAAAAGAGTAAGAGCCTGAGTCGCCTGTACTTTTACCATATTCAGGAAAAAAAGAAGCCAAGGAGTAATATTTTCTTGCTCCGTTTTCCAACTCGTTTGACTCTTATTAAGCGCTAAATAATAATCAACTTTGTGATTTTCAATAATTTTTTCATGCGAAACAACGGTAGTAAAATGATATCCTTGTTGCAAAAGCATGAGGTTGGTAAGTAATCTGCTACTTCTACCATTTCCATCTTGAAAGGGGTGTATAGCCAAAAATTCAAAGATGAAGTTTGCAAGGAGTATTAAAGGATGCTTGGTATTATTAGTTGTGGCCCATGCATACCAATCAATCAATTCATGCATCTCTTTTTTAACCAAATGGGGCGGAGTTGGTTCAAAAATAACACCAATGACATTCCCACTATCATCCTTGGCCTCAACGCGATTTGAGCCAACTTTATAACGCCCTTTATGATTTGCATCTTTCTCACTATAAGAAAGCATCTTTTGATGAATTTGCAAGATATATGATTCGGTCAATTGAATATGTTTATACTCTGCAAAAATAAAAGAGAGAATCTCTAAATAGCCGACAACCTCTTGATCATCACGGGTTTTTAGCTTTTGTATGCGCATGTTTTTATATAGAGCTTCTACTTGCTCATCAGTCAATCGATTTCCTTCTATACGATTAGATGCGCCAGTGGACGTAATAATGACTGATTGAGTCAAACGTTGAATAATCTGCGGTGAAAGTCTTTTAGTAAGATGCCAGCTATTTTTAACTGCATCTATTTGTGCAATATATGTGTAAACTTTTTCAATATCAGCAGCATTTAAATGATTAAGTCGCGTGTTGAGTCTGAAGTTTTTCCAATCCATAGAATCTCCCATAGGCTATATGTGAGATTATGTGAGATTATGTGAGATAAGTCAAGAATTCCTACAGATTACCCTGAAGAAGCTCTAAAATTCTTAAAAACTATTGTTGAGCTTGAGAACTGCTGGCAACCGAATTTTGACTTTGTAGTGCTTGGACATTAGATTGTTGCGTCATACTCAATTGCTTTGTATCTGTTTTCTCTGGATGTACTATTTTTAATTGTGCAAGCTCTGAAGAAAGAGCTTGAATTTGTTGTCGCTGCTGAGCAACTTCCTGTTGCAATGTTACTCTTTCTTTTTGTTCAGATTCAGCTCTTTGTTCAGCTTCATATTCAGCTTCATATTCAGCATCAAGAAATCTTTTTTGTTCTTCTCTGTGGCGTGCAGCTAATCTCTTTAAATGAGAATATAAATATTCCCGTTCAAAATGGTCACTAGCCAAGGACGTTAAAGTGCGATTTTTGCGTTTGCGTTGTGCATTACAATACTGATTCCATCTTAAATTACACGTTCTGTTTTGCCTAACCCATTCAACATCTTGCCTGTTTAATAACATTTGATAAGCAGGTGATACTGAAGCATTCAAACCGCATGACATTCCTAAAAAAACTAATGCTAAAATAATACGCATAAACACTCCTAACTATTGAGCAGATTTTAAAATTTATTTTTGAGCTTGAGAACTGCTGGCACCGGAATTTTTGCCTTGTTGAGCTAAAAGTTGTTCAATTCTGTTCAGTTGTTCACCTTGTTTTTGTAAGGTTATGAGCTCCATTAATTTGATTTCAGCAGTATGTATTTTAAATTTCGTATCACTATAGACATGCTCGCGTTGTAGTTCCCGTACCATCTTTGCCTGTTCATTGACAAGAACATTTGGATCTTTTTTTACTAAATTGCTCAATCGCCCTATTATTGTTTGCTGCTGACGAGTCTTATTTTTTTCCCTTACTTCATCGTTCTCACAACTATCGGAGTCAGAAGAACAATGGTTTTCTTCTAACTCACCAGCTTGGCCACGAGTTAAACCAAACTGATATGGTCGAGATGCTAATTTTTGTTGCTTATACTTTCTCCAGCTTTGCCTTAGCTCTAAAGACTCTTTGAAATCTTGTTCCGTCTTATCAATAGATTCTCTATACTCACGAATATTTCTTGGTGAAGCTTGTTGCGGTGCAGCTGAAGAAGATGCAGACGCATCAGATCCTGAAGCATTCAAACCACATGACGTTCCTAAAAAAACTAGTGCCAAAATAATACGCATAAAAAAAACTCCCAAGTTAAAATGTTAAAAATCTAATGCAACTATCGCACCAACGGTGGTTGAAAGTGCAACATTTTTACCATTAAATGGTAATCGAGCGAAAAATTCGAATGAAGGTTTATATTTTGCATCAGGCTTTAATAAATAAGACCAGTCATACACAGCAGTCACGATGCCTTGATGCATAGTAACCTCTTCTAAATGTATAGCGCTATTTGCTATAGCAGTTGAAAAGCACGGTGTTTTGAGCGAGATAACATCGTCTCCACGTTTCCAAAATTGATAACCAAATTTAAGACTTAAACCTTTAAGATTGTGAGCTTGAACATACAAATTAAAACGTTGAATCAAGCCATAATCAAGATACGCATTAGATTTTTGCAATAATAATAATTCTGTTTGCGTTGGATCTGTTTTAATTCGTCTGCATCGCGTATTGCCAAAAAGATGATGCAACTGAACATCGCCGCCCAACTTGAAATAATCACCAAGAAATACATCCATACCAAATCCAAAAATGACACCAAATGCGCCATCAAAACCAAACGGAATAGTAAAAATTTTATCTTCATCTTTACGCACACCGGTTGGCAAGTTAGTTCCTAATCGCCAATTGACGCGTACTTTTTTGAGCATTGGGCGCATTTGCCAAAAATCTTCCAACCATTCAATCATAACGATCATATCGCCAAGGCCTGTGCGATGCCAAGGCCCCAATTCAAGTCCATCACCAAGTGTTTTTACATTAGCAAAAAAATTGTTCGTTAAATTTTCTCTCACACTTTGATCACCCGAACTTACATCGAGTGTTTGATTAACCCAATTAACATTATTCAGTTTCATGCTACAAACGGGCAGATAAGCAGTAAACCACCACGCGTCATAAAAGTGATAACGAAACGCAGCAGCTGCATCATCAAAATGTAAATCGCCGCACACATTATAATGCCCACGCACGCCATCATCATTAGCGCCATCTGATCGCAATTGAATTGCAAGTTCACCAATCGCGCTGTTACTTGGAAAACCTTGAAGCATTGCCAACGCATCTTGATTTTTATTCCAAATGTTTAACACATTTGTGCGATCACCGCATTCATTAAAACCTTTAGCATTCAAGCTATGTTCAGCGTATAATGCAACTTCAAACATTTTATCAAATCTGAACTCGGGCCTGATCAACGTATCATACGGCATTAAAAGATTCATAGCCGCTAGATCAAAGAAGGTCAATGTTGCTAGCAACGCTAAGTGTGTAACAACTTTTTTATACATCATGTTCAATTTCTTTCCTTGCATGCTACTCATTTACCTGTAGACCAAAATCACCACCGACTAACCAACTACCTGAAGCTGAATCACGCAAAATATTCGTAATACGTGAAGCTGAATTGAGCGTTAAGGGAACATTGGTATTGCTACTAAAAATATTGCGCACTCCACGTTTGAGACCAAATAAAATTTGAACAAAAGGATCTTGTTGTAATTTTCTACTTAATCCACTCAAAAATGATGCACCATCTGTCGCAAGCACATCTCTAAAGCCATTATAATTTATTATTGGTGCCGGTATATTAACTACAAAATAATTTGGAATAAGTTGAAGCGTTGTATCATCCACCACGCTAGCTGAAATATCTTTACAAGTAAAACGAGCAACTTGCCCTAAATCGTAACCAACATACGCATTTAATACGCATACGTTACTACTATATGTGTGAGTTCCTGCTGCATCTGCAAAATCTTGTGCTCTACCGGTTATGGTAACTGGTAATATTTGAGTTACCGGTCCCACAGATTCTGGTAGTGTCACACTAGTCCATCCAACATCAGTTTGATTTGTTGCTGCAGAGATATCACTACCATTGCCCACACGCATGAGCCCTTTACTGGTTGCTAATAAAGCAAATTTGCCTGAAACTGCTACGTCAATAAAAGTATCACCAGGTCCAACTCCAAGTGCAGAACTAATAGTTGCTAATGAGGTGATAGTTGGCGCTCCAACTACAAAATCTGCTAGATCAATTGCGTCAAGTTGTGTATCTGTCATAACATATAATCGAGTTCCATCTGCAACCAATTTACGAACAAAAGAATAGTTCCCAACTGTTTGAAAAGTTAATAAGCTTGGTGCTGTGGCTGCAGTAAGTCCTGCAAAATTAGGTCCTACTCCCGTTGTAGCATTCCAACCGATGCTATTAGTATTTGCTAGTACAGCCAAACCGCCTATGCCGCCAACAAATAAATAACCATTAGTGCCACCAACTGCAATTTCAGCACTTACAATTGGTCCAATGTTATTGAGCGCTCCACCAGAAATAGTGACAACTTTTGGTGCACCAGTTCCTGGCAACGTTTGAGTAATTTCACCATTATTGAATGTCACCATATCGGTTAAAAAATCTCCGGTATCTGGTGTAATCACACCTGCAATTACTTGACCGGTTTCTGCCAGCACAACTGTATTTAATCCTGTTGCAACCAGTAGTGAACTATTGATCAACCCTGGCGTGCTAGCAGGAAAATCAAATAGCCCTTGAACACCTGCTTGCGCTTGAGGTAGCTGTGCTCCAATTACCGAAATTAAACCTTGGCCGGGTTGTGCACTTGGTCCTCCAAGTAAACCATCACCATCATTAGTTCCCCATTGCGTGCGCTTAACTATTTGTCCTGCACCGGTCATCGTAGTAAAATCGCCAAGATTATCCAATGTTGCACCAATAACGGAATCAACACTTCCATCGGCTCGTTGCCATTGTGACCATGTCGAAACTTTTCCTGTGTTGTCAAAAATTGCTTGAGAATAAAAAACACCAGGCAGTTGTGGCGCTATCGCATTAAGCACCGTAACAAAAACTGCATCACCTCGAACAAACATATCTTCAATTGGCCCTGCTGCTAGAGAGCCACCACCAACTATTGCTGCATCATCAGTTGCAATTGTCATTTGAGGTTGTGTTATTGCAGGCTGACTAAAAGTACCCTGTAATAAATTAGGCGTTTGCGTTTTATCAGCGATTGTACCATTAATAGCAGGATTGGTGGGAGAATTGACTAAGGGCAAAGCAAATACCGTTTGATTTGTTGCGCTATCGGGAGCTCCATTTCCTCCCTGCACAATCAAATAGCTAAAATTGGTACTTGTCCCCATCGTTTTGATATTATTTATCGTAACTTGTGTTCCGGCTCCAATACCTCCAATAATTTCATTTGGCGGAGTATTTCCCAATACAGTTGCAGGTGCAATCGGTACAATCGTCCATGCATTATTAGGAGCAGGTGATATAATTGCTACGCCAAATCCACCATCAGTTGCATTACCTCCAGCCGTTACACTTAATCCCACATATAACCGATTTAATCTTTCATCCCAATGCATAACCACATTATCAGTTATTGAGGCAAGAGGATCTGTTATCATAAGTGCGGATGAATTAACATTTAAAGGCAGCGAACGTATCGGCGCAGTTGTGCCGCCCGTTGGTGCATCGATTTGAACTAATGTTCTGACTAATTTTTGTGTTTCACCTTCTTTAGTCTGAATTGATTGAAGCGCCAAAAATGCCAGCCCACTTGTCACATCACCAAATGTTCCATTTGTTACTGCTGCAACAGCAAAGCTTCCGGCAACATTTCCTACCCCTACAATTGTGGCGTCAGGATTACCGGCAGCATCATTGATAGATGTTACAGATTCAACCTGTAATTGGCCAAAGAAATAGGTATCAATAATATAAAGTGCTGTTAAAGCAGTGCTCAAAACAACAATCGGATTTTCTTGACGCACTGGATTGAAGGAAGGACCGCTAAATGATGCTAATAAACCTAAATATTGCACCGCGCCATTATATAATGGGTTTATTTGATCTGCCACGTCATTTAACTTAATTTTTTGTGGTACCATAGGAATAATTTTATTTGAATTGTTCGAATTTCGATTAACTGCAAATGCATTTGCAGTTCCTCCACTAGCCCCCATATACAAATAATAACCATCCGGCGATGACACATGAGCTGAAACAGGAAAGGTGAATGTTTGGCCTGTAGTTACATCCGCATCTCCTTGCAAAACAACAGCTGCAGACGCCGATAATGGTAATAAGGAAATCAAAAATAAGAGTTTACATTTTCGCACTACTAATCTGTTCAACATAGATAATATCCTTAATTTGTGGCCCCCACGAGAAGTGGGAATTAAAAAAGTGGCCACATCACTGTGCACAAAGATCAATTAATAAAGATGCATTGTACGAAATTTTATTGATACTGTCATCTATAAGAGCTCATGCAAAAAACATTATTTTTCCGTTCGTGCTAAAGGGAGCGCGCTAACTTGAAACATAAGTCCAAATAAAAAATCCCATTAAACCATACGTTAATTGATTTGCAAATAACAAAACTTATGCTACATCTATATATAATTAACTATTTTATTTTTTGAAAAAATTTCATAGAGGCATTATTATCATGGCACACGCCAAAACTTTTTCTGCTACCACCATAGGCGTAGATGCTCACTTAGTAAGCGTTGAAGTTGATTTAGCAATGGGAATTCCAAAGTTTAATATTATTGGACTTCCAGACACCGCTATCAAAGAAAGTACTAAACGACTTCTTGCATCACTCAAAAATAGTGGGTTTTCTTTGCCCACTAAAGTAGTTACCGTTAATCTAGCTCCAGCAGATATAAAAAAAGAAGGAACTTTTTTTGATCTTCCAATTGCCGTCGGCATTTTATCAGCAGGAAAATTTTTATCCATCCCTCAAGACTTTTTGGAAGAAACATTATTTTTAGGTGAACTTTCGCTTGATGGAAGCATTACTTTTATCAAAGGCGCACTAGCAATTGCATGCGATGCTGCACGTCAGCTGAAAAAAAAGCGTTTGATTGTTCCTAAAGCAAATGCAGCTGAAGCGGCATTAATCGAAGAGCTTGAAGTTATTGGTGTTGATCATATTACTGAATTAATTGCTTACTTACGCAAAGAACGCCATATTGCACCAACCATCAATCCATTTACTACCGCGATGGCAAAAAATATTGCACATGCTCATGATTTTTCCCAAGTTAAAGGACAACATCAAGCAAAACGTGCACTACAAATTGCTGCCGCCGGCAGACACAATATTCTTTTTATTGGTCCGCCTGGATCTGGCAAAACAATGCTTGCAAAACGTTTGCAGACTATCATGCCTGACATGGTTTTTGATGAAGTGCTTGAAACAAGTAAAATATATTCGATTAGTGGAAAACTGGGCAAAAAATCTTTGGTGCTACAACGTCCATTTCGTGCCCCACATCACACTATTTCCCAAGCTGGTTTAGTAGGCGGTGGCTCATATCCACAACCTGGTGAAATTAGTTTGGCGCATCATGGCATTTTGTTTTTAGATGAGTTAACTGAATTCAAACGAGATACACTTGAAGTGTTGCGTCAACCACTTGAAAATAAAACGGTTTGCATTTCACGCGTGCATCAATCGATTAATTTTCCTGCATCATTTTTACTCGTTGCTGCTCTTAATCCTTGCCCATGCGGATTTTTAGGTGATAAAAAAAGAGTGTGCCATTGCTCACCACAACAAATTAGCAAATATTTAGGAAAGCTTTCGGGCCCCTTACTTGATCGAATCGATCTACAAATTAATGTGCAATCGGTGGAATATGATACGATTAAAGATAAAGCTGGCAATCACACAAGTTCCGAACAATTATACGAAACGGTGCAAAAAGCATTAACGATGCAAGAAACACGTTTTGGTACAAAAAATATGCTTAATTCTTTAATGCCATCAGATATGATTGATAGTTATTGCGTTTTAACACCAGGCGCAGAAGAGCTGATCAAAAAAGCATTTGATCGATTACGTTTAAGCATGCGCGGGTATCATAAAATATTAAAAGTTGCTCGCACTATTGCCGATCTTGAAAGTTCAGAACTTATTGATGTTCACCACTTGCAAGAAGCAATTATGTATCGCTCACTTGATCAACATTTGGAAGCTCAGCGATCATGAGCCGTCGTCGCTGCGCTATGACGGGCAGGTTTAGATAGGCTAGGAAATAATTTTATGATTATATGTGTCTACAAGGGAGTATTGCTTTTTTCGTTCGCCCTGAGGGGAGCGGCTTGGCCGCGAACTTGAAGGGTGCGCAAAAAAACACATCTCTTAAACTTATTAGGACTGATCGTTCAAGTGCGCAGCATAGCTGCTTCCCTCACGACGAACGAAGGAATAACATTTTTGTGAGTAAATTTATTCGAAAACACTTTATGATTATTGGCATTGGCATCCTTCGATACGTCCGTCTAAAATGGACACTCAGGACGATCGGGAATATTTTATGATGGTAGGCATAGGAATTGATGCGGTCGAGATCGAACGCTTTGCTCATTGGGCACAACTGCCACAAAAATCTCTGGAGCGCATTTTTAGTCCTCAAGAGATTGTCTACTGCCTGGATTGCCCGACTAAGAGTGCTGAAAGATTTGCCGCCCGTTTTGCAGCCCGAGAAGCATTATTTAAAGCATTGCACAGCGCATATCAGTCACAAAAAATGCCCTTTTTGACGCTATGCAGATCAGTTATCATAGAAAAAACTCCTCATGGAGCCCCTATCCTCTCCTTAACAACTTCTGAGCTACCTGCCCCCTTGATCGTACATCTTTCCTGGACACACACTCAAAACACTGCCACAGCAATCATTCTGCTCCAAAATGCATAAAAACCCCCGTTTATAATTTTTGCGATAAATAGCGTTATTTAGCATTTTAAAAGCCTTTTTTGTTTGACAAACATAAAAAAACCTCTACTCTTGATACATATCATAAGAACTTGTAACACACATGACTCTTTATGACACTTCATTTGAAATAAAAACGTTTATCGCGGGGTAGAGCAGCCTGGTAGCTCGTTGGGCTCATAACCCAAAGGTCGCTGGTTCAAATCCGGCCCCCGCAATTTTTTGCCTTTCTGGCAAAAATTACAGGCTATAAAGCAAACATCCATGTCTCACACAGCAACATTAGTTCTTTTAAAAAAAGTATCTTGAAGCACAAAAAGTTGTTATCAAATTATTTTTTATAAGGACTCACATGAAATTTACCAAATTCGCGCTATGCGCAACCATTATCACTGCAGCATCACAAGCTTTTGCAACAGCAGCAGAAGAAACTACCATGCCTCAAACAGTACAAGCAGAAGATGCAACTAAGCACGAATGTGCGAATATTGCTGCATTATTTGCAAAATATATAGAAAATGCACATGCGGGTAAGCAAGTTATAAACTTGCTCGACAAATCTTTACATTCTAAAATTTATGAGGCGATGGAACTTTGCGAATTAAAAACAAGAGTGATGACAATAACGCCTGAATCACTCAAACAAGAGCTTATTCAACGTGATGGTGAAACCAATGCTACTGATATAGAAAAATTCTTGTTGAGAAGAAATAGTGCGCTTGGTCAAATTAATGGAGATATAAAAGAAGCAGATAAAGAAATTCATGAACTTATGCAACAAAAAACAAGATAAATCGCAAGAAGAAGTAAGAACGTAATTCTTAACCCATATTTTATAAAGGAACAATCTTGTTCAAAAAAACAATAATTTTTATTTCGCTCATCTCTTTTCAAGTTTATGCATCGCAAGCAGATACTACATTGAAATCAGCAACCAAAAAAGAATGTAATTTTTTTAAAAACTTATCATCTCCTTTTTTCTACTCCCTCACTGATCAAGAAAAAATATTATTTCGTGTAGCTAACAATTTTTGCCAAAAAAAACAGTATCTTCTTGCAAGTGATCCAATAGAGAAACAGGGCAAGCTCGTTTTTAATGATGCATCTATATACGATAATAGAATCAAAGAAATTTACGCCGAACTCCCGTGTGAAAACAATACTCAAAAATAATTTATAAGCATTTGCATAATTTAAGGGATCCTTCGTGGTCCCTTTTTTATTGCAGATCAACCATTTGTGTAATCATACCTCTTAGGTGTACACTTATAATATTATTAATCTTGAAAGTGGCGACAAGTTATAATTATAAATACTAATCGCCAAAAACAAAATCAATGCACAGGAAAATTCTATGAAAAAAACCGCTATGATATCTTTGATACTTATGCTGGGACTACAAAACAATGTACATGGCATGCAACGACAATACTTTGCTCCTGGTATTTACTCCGAGTCTTGTAAAAGCCCCAAATACTGCAGAGCTGCATTATTGAATCTAAAAACTTTCCCTTTTCCAAGCCTTAAATCCCAAGAGCAAATGAGGCAATTTTTTACGATTTTTATTATGTATAACAACGACGACGACTACCGCAGGTACCTTAAATATGAGGTGCTAGAACTAGGAGTCTACAATTCAATGTCCAATAGCTTAAAGCAAGAATGGAAACAAAAATGGCGTAAAAATGCCGCTGCCTCACAACAACAAGCATTACCACAATCAGAGGATCTAGAACAAATGGCAGAACTAAAGGCTGCGCAAGAATGCCAAAAAAAGCGAGCAAGAAACGAGAAAGACAAACAAGCTTTATTATTAAAAATAAAAAGAAAACAGACAATTAATTCCAAATCTGAACAAGAATTTCCTCTCTTGATGAAAAGCAGCGTAGCTCAACATCAATGCCAAGGCAAGATGTGCTGCGATCCAGAAGATCTTCTGGGCTCTTTAACGGAAACATTTGCTCAGGAGCCTGCTTCAGGAACTTACCCTGTTGTCTGTCCGAAACTTAAAAAACCTGCACCCCGTTTGAGCGGCTATATGCAGGCATTATTGGGGAATCGTTCCTTAGATTAAAAGTAGCGACACATTATAATTTAATGTGCTAGCAAATTTAAGGGGTCCTTTGTGGTCCCTTTTTTATTGCAGATCAACCGCTTGAACAATCATACTTCTTAGGTGTACACTTACATATATCATTAATGTTGAGAAAAGAAGTAGAAATAAATCTCATTGATATAAAGAAATGAGGAGAACTGATTTATGCAAAAGCATAAAGAATGGCCTCGCTTTGCCTATGATGATTTAAGAGTAGCTCAAACTATTTTAAATTCTGATTATGTAATAATTGGCATCATTTTGTATTACTGTCAGCAAAGCATTGAAAAGTCGCTTAAAGCATATCTTTCGTATGCAAAATACCCAATTAAAAAAACGCATGACCTGGTCGAATTAGTTCACCTATGCTCTGAAACAGATGATGACGTGCTGCAGTTTCTAGAAGTAGCTGTAAAACTAACACCTTATGCACCTAAATCACGATATCCTGATAATGCACTTTTAATGCCTCATGCTTCATTTGCCGACTGGGCAGCAAAACAAACAACTATCATTTTTGAATTCGTACAAAATAAAATCAATAGAAAGTAAACAAGTTCCCTTTCTATTGACCAAAAAAATAGATCATTTATCCTTATCTATAGGGATAAAATAACACTTTTTAGGGGCGCTCTATTTAAGGAATAAAATCACATGTCAAATTTAAGGATTCCCATGTCAGACAACAATGAAACAGTAGAAGTTTCTTCAAAAAGCACAAAAAACGAAATTCTTGAAGCTTACAATACGCTTTTGGGCAAAATCAAAGACAACAAACCAACCAGCCCTCAAGAAGCAAAAAAACATTACGAAGAAACCGAAATCGTTAAAAAGGCGACTTCTACGAGTGGTGATAAAATTACCAAAAATCTTATGGAACTCAAAATTGCCGTAAGTCATGAACTCGATG
>Ga0206920_1092_pt2 | contig 18034 bp, 13 predicted proteins | sample Alteio_BWOrgHeat_65_FD_152934 | JGI IMG/M metagenome (GOLD analysis project Ga0206920, IMG submission 152934) | Enriched cells from forest soil in Barre Woods Harvard Forest LTER site, Petersham, Massachusetts, United States -... | ecosystem: Environmental > Terrestrial > Soil > Temperate forest >...
CCTACTTCCCCGTAGGCCAGATGCCGAAGATGATGGCGCTCTCGGGGTCGTGCCTGTTCACGCTGAACAACGACACGAATCAGACGGTGTTTCCATATTCGGCCGGAAGTGGCGGTCAGTTGACTCTGACCACTAACTCCACCATCAATAGTGGCGCAACACGCGCAACCTCGATCATCGCGGGTGGCACGTCGGTTTACATCACGGATGCCGGTGCGGCAAACCTGAACACGCCGGGACAGATCCTGCCGTTTACGGTTGGTGGAGGAACCTGTTCGTTGAACACTATCACCGGCGGACCGACAGCGAATCTCTCCCCCGCTTCGAATCCCGTTTATACGCTGGTTGATAGTAAGAATAAGTATCTGTATGTGGCGAATCAGTCCTCAACAAACTCGACCACACCGAACAGTTCCATCTCCGCGTTCAACATTCAGTCGAACGGAACTTTGCAGGAAATTCCGGACCCGCCCAACAATCCTTATCCTGTTGGAGGTGGGCCGGTTTGCATGGTGGAAGACCCCTCAAATCAGTATCTGTATACCTCAAATGGCGACGGTACGGTCACAGGAAAGGTCTTGTTCGCGCCCTCAGGCCAGCTTTCGAACCTCACCCGAGGGTCGCAATTTTCGGCAGTAGGGCAGGCGACATGCCTTGCAGTAAGCGGAAACGTAGACTAGCTGGCAGGGCAGCAGCTGGAGAATCAGAACAAAGGATGTCGTTATGAATCCTGAGCATCGCGATAGCAGGAGTGGGCGAAAACATTTGCCCCGGAGTCAGGCAAGCATGATGTGGAATAAGTTAGGCCGCGGAACATTGGCCTCGGTATTATCTTTGGCGCTGGTGAGCGTTACGGCGTGCAGCCGCGACTATGTGCTGGCGTATGTGTACGTGACAACAGCGAAACCTCTGACAAGCGCGTCCCGACATGGAGGCATCAGTGCCTATGCCGTGGACTATCAGATTGGCTCGCTGACGCCACTGGCTGACTCTCCGATCGAAGCGGGCACAAATCCCGTGACCCTCGTAGCTTCGCCAAACGGGTTGAATCTGTACGTCGTCAATCACGACGACGCGACTATTGGCGTTTATTCGATCGGAACCGATGGAAAGATCTTCCTGCAGAGCACCGTCAACACGACGGGTAGCAATCCAACGTCGATTGCGATCGACTCTGCCGGCAAGTTTCTTTACGTCGCGTTTCAATATCAGTTAGGGCCAAACGGTCAGCAGCTCTATTCGCCGGCTTCTCCCGGACCGGGTGGGGTAACGATCTTTCCCATCGGATCTGCAGGTGCGCTGGGATCGCCTTCAACGGTTAACGTCGGGAATAATCCGGTTGGGATCGTAGTAAGCCGTCCAACGCCTGGCACCTCTACCGTATTTGTCTACGTGTTGGATCAGGAGACTCTGCCCAAGCCAGCAACCGTGCTTGGGTTCCAGCAGAATTCGAGCACGGGCGGCCTGACGCCGACTCCCGGCACAGTGATTACGACAGACACCACAGGCAAAACTGTAGCGACCGGTTACGGTGCAGGAACGACGCCCAGCGCGATCGCCGAAGATCCTTCGGCACGATTCGTATACATTACCGATGAGGCAACCAACCAGCTTTACGGCAACGTGGTTTCCAACACAGGTGCACTGGTGCCCATGGTCAACAGCCCATTTGCAACGGGAATTCTGCCATTGGGTCTTACGATCGATCCTCGTGGTCAGTTCCTGTACGTTGCCAACTACACCTCAGGATCGATCGGAGCGTACGCCATCAACACGGCGACAGGAACGCCGGTCGGATCGGTTGGTTCTGCCTCCACCACGGTTGACACCGGCCCACAATGCGTAACTGTCGAGCCAGCTCTCGGAATTTACGTCTATACAGCGAACAATCTTGCAGGTACGGTTTCAGCGCTAAAGCTGGATCCACACAATGGAGGGTTGGGCCAGGTCCAGAACACGCCATTTCCGTCTGGCGCGTTGCCAACCTGCGCAGTCTCGGTTGCAAATGGATCGCACCCGACTCAGATCATTGTCGATTAGTTATCGATCCATCCGGTAGTAAGAAACCCCGCGATTGCGGGGTTTTCTTTTGTCAAATTATTCGGAACGGATGTTCAGAGAAAGCTAAGAGGGCATTGGAAAATCGCATTCACAACGAATGCGGCTTTCCATGGCAATCTTGTCAGGAAGCCGGGACGAGATCGCGGTATTTGCGGGAAAAGCGCCGAAGGATTGCTTTGCGGGCCGGAATTTCGACAAAGTGGAAGACTGCGAGCGCTAGCACAATCAGAATTGCGTAAGAGAGCCAAGGATCCAGCGCTGCCAGATGTATCCGCTCCGGCACATGGTAGGTATGAATGAGCTGGAAGACATTGAAGTGGAGCAGATAAAGGCAGTAGCTGCTTTCGCCAATCAAGAGCAGAGGTCGCCAGGAGAAGAGCGAGGAGATGGGATGCGGACCACTCAAGCCGAGGACCAGTGCGGCAAAAATCGGGGTCATCAGGCCGCCGTGCACAAGGAGGTAGGGTGCACGGAGCACCAGAGTGTAAAAGAAAATGCCGACGGCCAGCAGGCTGAGGATTGAGAGGATGAATCGCTGGCGTGGGGTTAGGATGAGCGCATGTTGCAGCTTGCCCAGCGTGACTCCGCTGAGAAAAGTACAAATGTACGGCAGAGGAGTGTATTTAAGGAATCGAATGAGCGGAGTAGAGCTATAGCGGTCGATCGGTCCAATGATATGGTCGGGGTTCAGATAAAGATAAAGAGAGTGCGGCAGGAGCCCGATCACCCAAAGAGTTATCAGCAGCAGGATGAGGCTGCCCGGTCTTTTGGGCCACGGGAAACGAATGACCCAGGGGAATGCGAAGTAAAGGACGCACTCGCTGGTAAGGGTCCAGGCGACAGTATTCCAGAAGGTGGCAACTGAAGGGCTCCATCCCTGAAGGACCAGCGGGGTGAGGATCAGTCCTTGCCAGAACTCGCCGTGCGGGCGGGCATGCCACTCCTCTCGCAGCATGCTGAAAGAGAGGATAAGGACGAGAAAATAGACAGGATAGAGACGGGAAAACCGTGCCAGCCAGAATTCGCGTTTGGAGAGAGCCTTGCCGCGATCGCCGTAGTTATAAGTCAGCACGTACCCCGAGATGAGAAAGAAAACCCCTACAAAGACATAGCCGTTATCGATGAACGGGTAGAGCAATCCCAGATGCGGAGGAGTGAAGTGAAACAGAATGATAAAGATGGCAAGCAGAGTTCTGATGCCGGTTAGCGCCGGCAACTGAGGTCTGCGAACTGCGGAGGTGGGCGGTGAAGCTGACGGTTGAACAGCTTGTGGATTCGCGGCTTGCCTGGGCTCAGCTTCGAGGATGCTTGCGTTCACGATATGTCCTGCTCTTTAGATGCGGGTTCAGCTCTATCTAACGCAGCTTCAGGAGAGAAGACGCGTAAATTCCGGTGCGGGACGCACCTTTCTTGTCGATTTCGACCGATTTGTTGGAGCCGCTTGGATCAGGCGGTAACGAGTGAGCCGATCTTCTCTCCGCTGACTACGCGGACGATGTTGCCCGGTTCGCGCATGCTGAAGACCATCATCGGCATATTGTTGTCTTTGCACAGGGAGACAGCCGTGGTATCCATCACACGCAAGTTGAGGCGCAGGATCTCGCCATAGGTGATCTGGGGAAACTTGGTAGCTTTATCGTCGAGTTTGGGGTCAGCGGTATAAATTCCGTCGACGGAAGTAGCTTTGAGGAGGATGTCGGCCTTAATCTCCATAGCCCGCAGGCTTGCGGCCGTGTCCGTGGAGAAGAATGGATTTCCAGTTCCCGCTGCGAAGATGACGATGCGACCCTTTTCGAGGTGGCGCATCGCGCGGCGGCGGATATAAGGCTCCGCGACTTCGTGCATCTCGATCGCCGACATCACACGGCAGTGGAGACCAAGCTTTTCGATCGCGTCCTGCAACGCAATGGCATTGATCACGGTAGAAAGCATGCCCATGTGATCGGCGGCCACGCGGTCCATGTCGATCGCCTGCTGGGCGACTCCACGAAAGAAGTTGCCACCTCCCACGACGATGGCGATCTCGCAGCCAAGAGCATGAACGGCGGCGATCTCTGCAGCAATTTTGTGAATAAATACGGCGTCAATGCCGAAGCCCTTGCCCGCGGCTAGAGCTTCCCCTGAGATTTTGAGGAGAATTCTTTTGTACATGTCAGTCTTCAGTATCGCATGGCATGGATGCGCTGGGTGAAGTGGCGAAGCTACTGCGAACAGGGGATTTGCCTTTCTTTCCGATGCTATATACTCCGGTTGTGATATCGAGTCTGCTCCGGCGCAATCCAGCAGCCGTGGTCTCCTTTCTGTTTTGCCTGCTTATCTTTGCGCTTTGCTTGGTAATCAAAGGGCAGACCGGCGGCTTATTCGTTTATCCGCTCGACGATAGCTATATACACTTGGCTTTGGCGCGCAATCTAGCCCTGCATCACGTGTGGGGTATAGAGCCAACCCGCTTTGCCAGTGCATCTTCGTCGCCCGGATGGACCCTTTTGCTTGCTTCGATCGATACGCTTGCAGGTCCCCATCTCCTCTTTGGCCTTATCCTGGACGTTGCCTTCACCGTCGCCTTTCTATTCACCGTGGACTATGGCTTACGCTCCTTCGCACCCTCCGCAAAGGTCTGGTTTCGCTACGCGACTCTCGTGCTGATCATTCTGGGAACACCGTTGGTGAGCCTGACTTTGATGGGAATGGAGCATACGGCCCAGACCTTTAGCGTCTTCCTTCTCGTGGTCTTCTGCGTTCAGATTCTGGCGATGAAACCCGATGCCGTCATCCCACGCTGGAAGAAGATTGCCGTAGTGCTTCTCGCCATGTTTGCCGGTGCAATCCGGTACGAAACTGCCTTCGCAATTGTCCCGATCTGCGCCTGCCTGCTGGCGCGGCGAAGGCCGTGGCTCTCGTTGGCGATTGGCCTGGCGGCAGCCCTGCCTCCAGTCGCCTTCGGACTTTATTTCTATCGTCATTCGGGGCTCTGGCTTCCATACTCCGTCGTCGTGAAGCAGACGCAGCTCTCGGCGCCGCCAGTCCAATTCGCGGTAGAAAGTTTTAAGCGTGTCCTGGGAAGCCCGTTCTTTATCGGGGTCGCCTTAGTGCTATTGCTGTGGCTTCTTCGCTATCGTGGCCGGGGCTTCTGGGATTCTTCCCAGCTGTTGCTATTCTTCACTGGTTGGATCACGGTTCTCCATCTGGAGTTTGCCAAGACCGGCTGGCTGATGCGGTACGAGGGCTATTTTTATGCGCTTCTCTTGTTCTCATTAGCTGTTGCAGTTACGGCAGCGGGCTCTCCGCTAGAAAAACTCCAGCGCGGATGGACTGGACCTGTCTGGCGCAAGATCGCAGTTTGTGTCACCGTCATAGCGGTTATGGTGCTCACATACCAAGGGATCAGGCGTATCGAAAGAGGCCTCGTGGATGCCGTACGCGCATCAGTGGATCGCTACCTCGAACACATCCAAATGGCGCACTTTGCCTCTGTAGCATACGAGGGGCAGCCAATCGTCGTAAACGATATCGGTACACTCGCCTACTACGGAGATTCTCATCTTCTCGACATGATGGGACTCGGCAGCCTCGAGGTTGCGCGTGCGGCGCACCAGCGTCGCCCATTCCACGCTGCGGATATGAAGGCGTGGGCATTCTCTGAACGTGCCTCTATCGCAATTCTTCAGTCTCAGTGGCGGGATGTAGCTCGCAATATTCCGTCTGACTGGATTAAAGTATGGACTTGGCAGATTCCGCGCAACGTCGCATTCCCGCTGGACTATGACATCAGCTTCTTTGCGATTACTCCGCGAGAGGTTCCAAAGCTTTGCCGGAATCTGAATCAATTTCAACTGCCCCCAGCAGACAAGGTCGTCTTTGTCTCCCCTGCATGTGGGCAGGACAAAGCGTCTCCTGCTCAAACGCAAACTACCAAAGAACCCCACGCTCCGGAGTCTTCATCTTGGGCAGCGCCGTCTCACCGAGCAACTGGCGGAGATTGATCTCGATGGTAGTCGTAATCGAGGTCAGTGGCACATCATAGATCGAGTTCGTGAAGGGGTCTTCGAGATCGCGCCCGATCTGATCCAGCGCGAGAAAAATAAATCCCACCAGCGTCGATCCAAGCGGCGTATACCATCCCATGTTAATCACAAGTGCAAGTGGAAGCAGCAGACAATAGATCTGGACGAACAGCTGAGGAAAATAATCATATTGCTTCGGCATCGGCGTATTCTTGATCCGCTCTGCCCCGCCTTGCGCATCCACCAGATCATCCAGATTGGCATCGAGTGCCCGCCAGTGTGCAATATCAACCCATCCCCGCACCTGGCACTGCCGCAGCATCGCGCCCATCTGCTGTTGAATCGCCAAGGGAACATTCTTCTGATCTCTTAGCTCGATAATCTCCTGCTCACTCAACAGGGGCGTTAACTCCTCCCACGGCTCCAGACCTCGCAGATGCTGCCGCAAAGCATGAACATAAGCGATCTGGTGATAGACCAGCCGTCGTTGATAAACCTTCAACTCGCCGGCTTCGCTGTCATTCAATGGCATCATCACCGTCGTCACTTGTCGCGCCCAACTCCGCGAGTTGTTCACCAGAGCGCCCCACAGCGTTCGTGCCTCCCACCATCGCGCATACGACGACTGATTCCGAAACGCCACAATAATTCCAATCGCCGACCCGAACAACGTCAGCGGAATATGTGGCAGGGCCACCCACCCCCAATGCAACACCTTGTACGCCACCACCACCGCCAGATCGTACAGTACTAGCATCAACAGCGGCCGTCCCACGTACGTCAACATCTTAAATAGCTGCCGTCCACGCGGAACGATCATGCTTCGTCCTCGGTCAGCACCGGCAGAAACACCCGCCCGCCATCCTCCGAGATTCTTACTTCACCCTTGCCGATGTCATAGACCCACCCTGAGATCGTCAGTTGATGGCGGGCCATTGCGCCAGCCACTGAAGGATGTGTCCGTAGATGCTGCAACTGCAGCAGGACATTTTCCTCGGTCAAGCGACGCATCAAAGCACCGGGCTTCTCATCCGGCTCAGTCAATGAATTCGTGACGCTCAACGCGGCATGAGCATTCTTCAGCCAGCTCTTCACCGTCGGCATCTTTTCCAGGCTCTCGGGGTTGAGCAGTCCCTTCATTGCCCCGCAGTCGGAGTGCCCGCATACCACTACATGCTGGACTTTCAGCGCCATCACTGCATATTCAATCACCGCGCTAACGCCGCCCATCATCTCGCCGTAAGCCGGCACCAGGTTCCCTACATTGCGCGTAACAAAAATATCTCCCGGCCCCGACTGCGTAATCAGCTCAGGATCGATCCGCGAATCTGCACACGTAATAAACAGTGCATGAGGCTGCTGAGGCTCGCTCACCGCCTTAACATAAGTCTCTTCATTCTTCGGATAAATCTCTCGCCGAAATCGCCGAATCCCAGCCTTCAACTCCTTGAGTACCGTATCCACAGTCTCTCCTCAATGCCATTCTTCGTCGAATCCGAGTTTATCGGAGCCCACTCTCAGGGCACCACTCTTCTATTCCTTCCACTTGATATTGCAACCAACCGCGAACCGCTGGTTCGGATCCGGCCGTTTTCCCTCAATCACGGCATCCATGGCAGCCCGCAGGTCCTTCCCGGTCACCGGAATATCATTGCCAAAATCTCCACGCCGAGGCCGGCTGTCATCCAGCTGTCCGCGATACACCAGCTTCATATCGCCGTCGAACAGAAAAATATCCGGCGTACAAGCCGCGTCATAAGCCCGCGCCACCTCCTGGGTCTTGTCATACAGGTAAGGAAACCGGAACCCAAGCCGCTCGGCCTGCTTCTTCATCTCATCCGGCGAATCGTCCGGATAAGCCTCCACATCATTCGCCGAGATCGCGGCAATCCCGATCTTTCCCTCGTAATCCCGCCCAATCCTCGCCAACTCCTCTTCCACATGCTTTACATACGGGCAGTGGACGCAGATAAACATCACTAGCAGCCCATGCCGACCCGTCGGGGAAGTCCCGCCGCCGGGCATCTTATTCGCCGCGTCTGAGCGGTCATCATCCCAGCTCATCGCAAAGACATCATCGCGTCCAACGGCCTTCCCGCTCACCGCGTCCACCAGTTCAAACGCCGGAGCCGTACTTCCCAGCGCAACCATCGTCGACTGTGTCCTCGACATCGCAACCCTCCCCTACTCTTCCGATCATAATTTGCAGGAGATTTTATTGCCTCATCTTGACTATCGGGCGATGAATCAGTTGGCACTCTTAAGCGCGTCTATGCGTGGTCCCTGACATCATCTGTCGCAGATCCTGGCTAATGGAGCCTGCGCAGGCCGCTATCGTCTCCGCAAATTTGCGAGGGTTGCGCTCGAAGCTAATCGATTAGAGGTAGCTGTATCGATCAGCCACCGTCACCGGCGAGACGCCGCCGCTGGTGGTCACGGTGACATCGACCACTCCTGTACCGGGGGGGGAGATAGCGGTGATCTGGGTATCTGAGTTGATCGTGAACGCAGGAGCGACCACGCCTCCGAAGGCCACCGTCGTTGCTCCGGTGAAGCCCTGTCCGTTGATGACGACGCTCGTGCCTCCCGCTGCCGCCCCACTTTGTGGCGTTAACTGCGCTACCGCCGGGATCAACGCATAGGTGAACTGGCTCGCTGGACCGGCTGCGGAGATTCCGCGCGTGGTCCGGACCGCGACCTGGACAGTCCCGATCCCGGGAGGTGCCGTCGCGGTGACCACGCCGTCGGACCAAACCTGATAGACCGCCGGTGTCACACCGAAGAGGACCTCATCGGCGCCCGAGAAGCCGGACCCGGCGATCACCACCGAGGTCCCCCCAAGATAAGGTGCCTCGGACGGCGTCAGTTGACTCACCGCAGGCACTACGGTGTAGGTGAAGCCGTCCCCTGGGACGGCGGTGGAGGTTCCGATCGGGGTTGTGACGATGATGTCCACTGCCTGTGGCGTTCCCCCCGGAGCCGGCGGGGCGGCTGCAATGATCGTGGTGTCCGACACTACATCGAACTGCGCCGCCTGACCGCCGAACGTCACGGATGTGGTGTTGGTGAAGCCCGAGCCCAACAGGGTGACGAAGGTGCCACCGGCAACAGATCCGTAGTTGGGGCTTAGAGACAATGGCGCAGGCTTGGGCGCCTTGACCGCAATGTAGGTGAACTGATCGGCGACCGACGCAGACGAAGTGCCGCCGGTGGCGGTCACCGTCACGTCCACCAGCCCTACTACTGTCCCTGCCGGTGCCCACGCCACGATCTGAGTGTCGGCGATGACCTCGAAGTCCGCTGCGGCTGTTGTCCCGAAATCCACGGCTACCGCCCCCGAGAAACCGCTGCCCTGGATCGTTACTGCGGTTCCCACTCCGCCGCGAAGAGGAGAGATACCTGTCACCACCGGGCCAGTTGTCGGATCAGCCCAGGCGAAGCTTCCCTGCGCGGTGCTCGTCGAGCCGCCAGGGCCGCTGACGCTGATGACGGCAGTCCCGTCGCCCGGCGGGGCCACAGCATCGATTCTAGAGTTATAGGTCGGGTGGCCCGCCACCGGATAGGCTGAAAAAACCAGCGCAGGCTGCACCCCGAAGCTCACCGATGTCACGCTGTCGAGAGCGTTTCCGAAGATGCTTACAATCTGTCCGCCTGCGGTGGGACTCGCAGGTGGCTCGAAGCCGATGATCTGAGGTGCGGCCACTTGCGGTCTCCTAGGCGAAGGTCGTGCCGTTCCAGACTCGGCCGAGCAGGTTGACCACGGACGAAGTGGCGATCACAGCTTGTGGCCATAGCAACGCCAACTCGGCGCCGAAGGTCGTCACATTCGGGACGAGGCCGGTTAGGTTGTCGAACCGGGACCACGTATAGTCGAGCGCGTTGGCCGGCGGAACGCCAGGAGCGGTTTGGACAAAGCCGGCGTTGGCCAGCACCGGGCTCAAGGGGGCGTAGGCTCTTCCAGCAGCCGGCGGCGGCGAGACTGTGCAAGCTGAGGCGGTGCACGTCTGCGCACTCCACGCTTGCGGTGCGACCGGTATCGGTCCGACGCTCGCGGCTCGACTTACCGGTTGCCAGGTTCCGGCGGCCAGCTGCGCCACAGCCAAGGCGTCGGTATCAGGGTTGACCAGCGCCTGGCCGGGGGCAAGCCAAATCGTGCGGCCGATCAGTGGCAGCAGATCAGTCGGCGCAGCGGCGGTGGAGGGCGGCAGCACCTGCAGGGGCGAGAACAGAGGCAAGGCGCAGCCCTGATCGTGAAGCGCCTGTATCGCCGTCTGTAGGGACGGCGCGAAGTCGGCGCGAATTTGGATGCTCAAGGCGATCGAACCCTGCTGAGGACCGATCGGCCGGTCATTGGGGAAGGTGAGCCAGGCGATCGGCGGCTGTTCGCCCAAGGTGCCGAGTGCAGGCGAGGGTCCGGCGATACCGAGCGCGCTGGCCAGCATCTGGCTGCGGGCATCGGTCATGCCAAGCGTTCCAAGCAGGTTGATATAGCCACCCATTTCGCTGATGTTCAGGGGCGCCGGGAGCCGCGAAGGGACGACGTCGCCTTCCAGCGCCAGACGCCGGAGCAGGAAGGCCTGGGCCTGTTGCATATCCGGCGACTGCGAAGAGGTTAAGACGTTGAGAAGCGTCTGTAGTGCCTGACCCTCAATCGAGGCGTTGGGATTGGCGGGCGTGGTTTTAGCCATTTACGCAATCTCCTTCATCAAATCTCCATCAAGTCGTCGGCGTCACCAGCATCTGCAGCATCATCGGTGGCGTCTGCGTCTGTTGAATTCTTGGTGTCATCCTTGGTGCTGGATTTATCTTTGGTTTTATCGTCGGTGCTGGGTTTACTCTTGGCGGCCGGTTTCTTCTTGGCTGCGGCCTTGGAGTCGCCCCCCGAGCCGTTGCCCTTCACCGCCGAGGCGGCGCTCGATCCGGCGGTGGGGTTGCCGCCATAGATGCCGCCTACGATGTTGCCCACAGTCGCCATGGCCTGAGATTGCAGGTCGGTCGCCGCTTTAAGCGCGTCGGCCCTGGCCGAGTTGGAGACGTTCTGAGCGTTGGTGAGCAACCCGGCGAGCTGGGTCTGACCGGTGAGCGCGGTGTCGAAGTCCTTTTGGCTGGCGGCAGCCTGACCCAAGGCTTTGAGGAGGCTGGTGTCGGGGTTGGGCGCGGTGAGCACATTGTTGATAAGGCTGGGCAGTTGGCCGAGCGAATTGGGCGCAGTGAGGGTGTCGGCGATCGAGGGCGTCGTCGTCGGCAGCGTGACCGGAGAGATCGTCGGCGCGGTGTCCGATGGGCTGTCCTGCCAGTTCCAGAATCTGGTCAGGTCGAGCTTCTCGCCCGACGGGCAGTGGCCGAGCACTGCTTCGCCCAGAACACCACGTGTCGGCAGAGCGATGATGGACTGGGGTGAAACGAAACTCTGCTGTTGATAGGCCAGGAGCGATTGCTTGATCTGCACCGGGTCGAACGCCTGCGCCTGCGCCGCCGCGTCTCCGTTCACCTGCTGCTGATTGATGGTGTCCGTCACGGATTGCGGAATCGAGAACGGAAGGATCATGGAATTGCCGAAGAATCCGAGCACCTTGTTCTGTACGCAATCGAGCAACGGGATCATCTGCGAAGCATCGGTGATTCCGTTCGGTGGCACGCCGATGGTGTACTGGTCCAACAGGATCGCCCGTTCCTCGTCGGTCAGCGACGACCATATCGCCTTGGAGTAACGGGTGGTGTTGCGGACCACGTGCTGGGCCATCGTTTCGATGGTTAGGATTTCGTTGTAGCGCAGCATCGGCGCCAGCTGCAGTGCCGGCACCGGATAGGGGGTCGGCGGCAGAGTAACGCCAAATAGGTTGTCGTTTGCATAGGTTTCCCCGCTGCCTGTCGGGACCGGATTTCCCGAGCCGTCGAACTCCTCGATGCCAGCGGTGAACTGGAAGACCATCGGCCCTCCCAGCTCACGTTCGAGCTGCGAGGGGTTCAAATGCACGGTGACCGGAGGGACACTCAAAGCGGAACCCTGTGCGGCGAAGAATTCAGCCAGCCAGTCGGCGGCTGTTCCCCCAAACGTCCCGTTGATCAGCTGTAGATTTTGCAGTGCCGGGGAAGCGAGCGTGTAGTCGATCTGGCGGAACGACCGGGTGATCTCAAAACCTACAATCTGGGTCCGGTCAAGCGTTGGCGGTAAGGCGAGGGCACCATTGAATTGCCTTTTCTCAAGCCGCAGCAATCTCAGAGCGCCCAGCACGTCGTCCTGGCTCTGATAAAGATTGTCCGGCAGGTTGAAGGCGCCGCCCGCAGGAGCGAGCTTAGCGGGACCGACGCGAGTGCCCGTCGAGGTTACAGCGTTGATCCAGACCTCCTCACCGGGGACGAAGGTGCCCCACAGAGTGAACTGGATCACATCCTCCGCTGCGCCGCCGAAGGGCTCGACCTGGGCTGAGGGATCGCCGGCAAACTGACGCAGGGTTGTCAGCCCTTTCTGGAAGGGGCGTGGCAACGCAGTGGCGAGCACGTCGATGTGCTTGATGATCGCTGCGTAGCGGTTGAGCACTGCCTGGCGTGAGGCAGTGAGCGCGGCCGGGTTGCCGACGGTGAGCGGCTGTCCCGGGGGCATGAAGCGAACGACCTGCATCGGCACCAGGCAGACGAAGTCGAGATCTTCGACCACAGTCCGCACGTCGTAGAGCCGCTGCACCTCCCAGTACTGCATGGTCAGAGCATGCAGGTGGTTGTGGTTGGTTATGGTCTTGGTCGTGATCTGTTCGCTCTCACTGGAGGTGGCCAGACGCATGCCGGTTCGGGCGGCACTTCGCCGAGCGCTGGCCTGATTCTCTGCCGCAGAATGCGTCGTCTGGGCGGCGTTCTCGGCCGCGTCTCTCTGGCCCTGCATCCACGAATTTGAGATGCCGTTGGAGTCGGAGCTGCCGCCGCCGCCGGCAGCCACCAGGAAGTTCACGCCCCAGCTCGAGGTGTCAGAGTGTGTCGAAAAGCTGCTGCCGCCACTCGCGGCCTCATCGAAAGCCGAATTGAATGTGGCGTTGGTAGAGGTGTCGGCGAGCGCAAGCTGCTGCTGCGCCTGGCTCTCAGAAAGCGTTTCGCTCTCGAACACCGAAGCGGTGTCAGTGCGCTCGAACACCGCCACCTGCTGCTGTTCACCCGGTGCAAGCGGCAGCGAGTAAACCAGATCGCCCAAGCTCAGGCCCTGGAAGGTCCAGCGCTGCGCCAGCTTCAAGACATATCCAAGACCGAGTGTCGCCGCCATCGGCACCGTCTCGTCGCTGACGAAGGTTCCGCCGATGCCGAGGCCCATGATCTGGTCCCGAAAGCCGTCGACTCCAAGTGGTTGCTCCACCGGAACCCTGTCGGCATAGGACGACGTTCCAGGCGCGCCATCAGCCTGGTTTGCATAGACCGGCAAAGGAATGTCGATGCCGCCGAAGCGTGTCCGGTGAAACGCTTGGAATATGCTCAGCTGCGGAGCGACGAGACGAAAGAACACCCCGTAGGGAAAACGGTCGATGGAAGCTTGGCCATTGTAGGTGAGCTGGCAGCCATTGTCCTCGCCTAGTGTGACAGTCGGAACGGCCGCGGCGGGCGGCGCCGGCGCGGGCACCGCACCGCCCGAAAGGCCACCGGCTATGTTGGCCAGGGACGCGATAATGCTCTGCGGCATCGGGGAAACCGCCTGGGGCAGGGTGATTACGCCGAGCGCGCCGTTGGAGGCGATCAGGTTCGCTGCCACCGTCACGTTGACGCGCACCGTCGCGCCCTGAACAGTCAGCGGCAAGCCACCGGAGGGAATCAGCAGGCCCGGCGGCGCTGTGAGCTGGAAGTGGCCAGTGCTGTCGGTAAGCGCCCAAACCGGATCGCCTGTCGCGCCCAGGGCGGTCGGGGACAGCTCGACCTGCACCCCAATGGCCGGGCTACCACCGGGCTGCTGCACGATACCCAGCAACACCGCGGGCAGCGGCTGCCGCAACAGGATGGCCCCGATGTTGAGCAAGCTGCGGTGAACCTGGTCGAAGCCGGTGAAGATCTTGGTCACCGCCGTCGCGCGCAACGGCGTTAAAATCTTCTCCAGCGCAACGCCCGCCTCGCCGAGGGGGTCGACCGATTTAACGACGCGCTGAAGATTGATTGCCGGGGCAGAGAGCACTGCATCGGGCGCATTTGCCGCGGCAGACGCGGCTGCGCGACTCGACGACGGAGCTCGTTTGGATGTCGCCACGAGAAAGCCTCCTAAAACCTTGCATCACTATTCAACTGGGCAGAAGAAATGCGACAAGAAACAGAGGCCGACATCACATTGCTACACTTTGGGTTCTTCTCGAACGAGCCGAGACCGAGCAGGCCCTCACACCGTCGGCAGGCTAAAACCAACTAACGCTCTAGCGCTGCTCACCGTGCAACAATACACCTGCTCCAGGGAATGCCTCAATCTAAATTGTGGAATTCAACAATAATTTACTATTCCGTGGACAGTTCTAACGGTGGGAATGTTTGCCCCAGTCAGAGATTAGAACGTAACCTTTGATCCATTTCGGAGAAAAGTCTCGAGACCGAGTAACGACAACTCGGCTTGTGGATATGACTGCACTTTCTGTGCCTCTTTTCCAACAAACTGGCCTATCGGATAGATGCGAACCTGCCTCATCATCCCCAGCAGAACACTTCCGCCCTATTCTGAAAAAGCATGCTCCCCACTCGCACTCTCACAGGAGGCTACGCGACTCGAGCGTCTCTTCCAAAAGGCCCGAACAACCTTCCGCTCTGCCGCTGGTGCGATCTCGAAATTATTACCAAACGTCGACGCACCTTTTGCAGCGACTATTGCGTTCACCAATGGCGTCTCCGCACCGACCCTGGCTACCTCCGCGACCAGGTCTTCGCGCGCGATCACGGCACCTGCGCCATCTGTCACATCGACACCATCGCCGCCTACAATGCTCTCAAACGAGCCCGGGGCTCAGCTCGCGCTGCAGGCCTCCGTCTCTATGGCATGAAATCCATCACCGCCCGCCAGAGCCTCTGGGACGCCGACCACATCCGTCCGGTAGCCGAAGGTGGAGGCCAGTGCGACCTCGACAACATTCGCACGCTCTGTCTCCTCTGTCACCGCGAAGCCACTTACCAGCTCCGCCTCCGTCTCAAAAGTTTCTCCAATTGGTCTAACCAAAAATAGATCAAAGAACAATGGCACGCATGACCACGAAATTGCACTAAAGGTATCAGCGAAGAGCTACGCTTTTGTGCCGTTGAGATCCAATACCACCAAAAAAAATCAGGACTCAACCAAACCTGCGATCATTTTTCCAGAACTCTGGCCATGGCACTCGTGGCGCCCCGCAGACAAAAATATCCGGATGATACTTACTCTCCTCGTTTTCGACACCCTCAGAATTTCCGTTATGTCCTGCAAGCGTGCATGACGTAAAGGTCTTATTCGCTGCCTCCCGCGAAAATCCCACCACAATCAGAGTCGTTGGCGGTACCGCGGGGTACCCACGCAGCCACGCTGAGTTCGTCATACTGATCGGCATTGGCAGACCGTACACGGGCCCCAGGATCTCCACCGCACCCTGCTCCCCGTAGTTCCCCACCAATACTCCCACGTGATTTTGCTGTTCAGCAGGAAGGGAATCGCGAATCCCCGCCACCGTTCGCACCAATTCATCCCATCCAGTCTCTTCCCGCAGATCACCATTGTTCTTTAACGCAAACTGCTTCAGTGCTCCGCCCGAAGCCAGTGGCACAAGGATGCAGTACGCAAGCACAGCCCACGCTGCCAACCCGGCAAAAAACAACCCCTGGATCGCAAGCCGCCCCACTCGCTTCATTGAACCAACCCAACGCTCCCCCATCACAGCGCCCATGGCGAACAACATCGGATAAGCTGCCGCCAGATAATACCCGCGGCCTTTGCCAACCACGAAGAGCGCAAGCGGAATCACATACATCCACCCCAGCATCCGGTACCGCCCATCACGCAGAAATCCAATCACCCCTGCAATCCACAAAGGAGCGGCAAACAGATTCGCGCAAATGATGAACTGATCCCGCCAGAACCCACTCGCCCGTCCCTCGCCTACATCCCGGACATGAATATGCTGCAAAAATTGAACAGAAATAAATCCCCGCCGCACTTGCCACAAGAAATTCGGCAGAAAAATGATTAGCGCTATGGCCACGCCGCACCAGAACCATCCGCTTAAAAAATATCGCCGCGCCCGAGTTAACAGCATCCCACCTAAAATTCCCGCAATAAAAAAACAGATCGTGTACTTCGTCTGCAAACCGACGCCAATCGCTGCGCCGATGCCCACCCACCACCGCGCATCTTCTGTCTTCAACAGTCGAATTACAAAATAGGCAATTAGCGCCCACCACAGATAGTCGAACGTCGAATATTGAAACTCCGTCCCCTCAAAGACCGGTAATCCTGAGGTCGCCACGACGAGCGCAGCCGTAATCTGCGCCAGTCGGCCCCCCCCAAGCTCCCGCGCCATCAATCCAGTCACGACAATCGCCAGCGCCTGCGCAATGACCGAAAACAACCGCAAACCCACCAGCGACACTCCAAAAATCTCCAGTCCAATCCGCTCGACAAACGGTGTCAGCGGCGGATAGGCGACAAACCCCCAATCCAGATGCCGGGCATCGCTCAAAAACTGCAACTCATCGCGATGAAAACCATACCGTCCATTCGTGATCAGATGAATCACCGTCACTACCAGCGCAATCCCCACCAGCGCCCCAGTCGCAGACCGCGAACCAGTTCTTTGCAGAACGAAATTCTCCTCCACAGGTGCCGCATCCATAGGTATCTCCGCCTGACTGTCTGATTTCAAGCGACTCTACGCATCACACTACACGCTGGTTCCTTCTCAACCACAGTTTCGTATCGCCTCCGTCAAAAACTGGTATGACCATCTATTGACCACTCTCCCTCCGCGGTGTATCAAGGCAGAATCATGCGAATCCTTCCTGTGCTGCCCGCTGCTACATTGGTCGTCGTTTCGATACTCTCCGCGCAAGCGCCATCTGCACCCGCACAGAATGCTGCTGCACCCACACGCCCTGATTCCAACAGCCCTTCCAACATCGGTCGGACAGAGCTCACCAACTATCTCAATGGCATCGCCGCCAAACAAACCGCCGCCCGCCGCGAAACCATCGCCGCCATTACCACGCCGGCTCAGGCCGAAGGCCGCCAGCGCGAAGTCCTCCAAAGACTTCATACCCTCATCGGCACGTTCCCCGAAAAAACTCCCCTCAACGCAAGATCGCTCGGCACGACGCAAGCCGACGGCTTCCGCATCGAAAAGATCCTCTTCGAATCCCAACCCAACTTCCCCGTCACCGCTCTCCTTTATCTGCCCGACACCAAAGCTGGAGCACCTCAACAAAAACTCCCAGCAATTGTCATATCCCCAGGCCACGGCTTTACTGGCAAAGTGACTGATTATGCCTTGGCCAGCACCTTCGCTCGCAACGGCTTCGCCGTCCTCTCCTACGATCCGATTGGTCAGGGCGAACGTCTTCAATATCCCGATCCGGCCGATTCATCCAAGACGCTCCTCAAGGCCTCCACGGGAGAACACGGCGAAGCTGGGCTCCAGCCCACTCTCATTGGCGATGCTCCCGCTCGCATCATCGTCTGGGACAGCATCCGCGCCGTCGACTATCTCCTCTCCCGCCCCGAAGTTGACGCCAACCGCATAGGAGCCTTCGGCTGCTCGGGCGGCGGCACCATGACGTCGCTCCTCGGCGCGCTCGATACTCGAGTCCACGCTATCGCCGTAGCCTGCTACCTCACCAGCTTCGACACGCTTCTTCCCACGCTTGGCCCGCAGGATGCTGAGCAATCTATCCCAAACTTCATCGCATCCGGTCTCGACTTTCCCGACTGGGCTGAAGTCGCTGCACCACGTCCCTTCGCCATCGTCTCTACCGCACAGGACATGTTTCCTTGGGTCGGA
>Ga0206920_1122_pt1 | contig 17929 bp, 10 predicted proteins | sample Alteio_BWOrgHeat_65_FD_152934 | JGI IMG/M metagenome (GOLD analysis project Ga0206920, IMG submission 152934) | Enriched cells from forest soil in Barre Woods Harvard Forest LTER site, Petersham, Massachusetts, United States -... | ecosystem: Environmental > Terrestrial > Soil > Temperate forest >...
GGGGCGAAGAAAATATCGCGTTCCTTGATTGGTCAGCGTTGAAGGCTGCAGGCGTACGGAGTCTGTCGGAACAGCCTACCTCGTGGCTGCATCTGGCTTTGGATGATGATCACATGTCCTAGAGATGAACTCGCCTTGAAGGCACTTTAGTTCGCGATCAAGAACACCGAAAATCCTTTAACATTTCCAGTACATTGTAGCAATCCGTGACTACAGAACAACGCAAATCCTGCATAAAACTACTTGCATAAAATCTATAAAATGCACTTAATGAGATAGTTATATAAAATTCCGTTGACATAAGAAAATTTTGGGAGAAATTACCATGTTCTTACTACGTGAAAATGTATATCTGTGCCTATTATTATGCCTGAGTAGCTGCGCGGCGTTTTCGCCCAAGGATGTAGCGAATCCTACTAACTTGACCGTCGAGAACGCACTTACCGATGTGGGTCGCGGATTCGCGGGAATGAAAACGGAACTTCGTAAAAGCGATGTAAAACTTGGCCTATTTCCTTGCAAGGTTACGGTAAACCTTAATGTAACAGCGTCGGCAGATCAGGGCGGTAAACTTGTAGTTGACGCATCTACCGCGCCGACGAGTACAGCGGCGACCACACAGATAAATACGCTCACCGCATCAGGTCATGTCGAGCAAACCAATACGTCAACCGCAACCCGAGGCAATACGGTTGTAGTTGAGATGTATAGTGTAGCCTGCACTCCTAAAGATACCTTGGCGGGTACTTTTCCGGACAAGGTGGGCTCTGTGACTAGAGAGGTGGCTGCGGGAGTTCCCGTTAGTCCGCTGGCTGTAAAAAAGCAACGCTAACCGTCGAACAGGAGAGGCCATGACAAAGTGGTATAGATTTTTCTGCGCTGGCTTAGCGCTGCCTATCTTTTTTGTTGCCGATGGCGCATCCGCACAGAGTAAAATAGAGGAAGGACTTACAACAGCCCTGCGGAGCACGACCACAGTAAGGGCGATAATTGTCATGCGGCCTGACCCGGATCAGAGTCTCGGTACCGCCGCAGCTGTGTCTTCGCTCTCAACGACCCTCGGCGCAGACGCAAACGTTCGTCAGATAGGAGATCTTTCTGCCGTAACAGCGGATTTAACGACAAATACCATTGAGCAACTCAAGGAAAATCCCAGCGTAGCACTTGTAACTGCCGACGTACCGGTTCCTCCGACCTTAAAAGACAGTGGGCCACTTATTGGGGCAACCGTCGCACATTCAGAAGGCATCACAGGAAGCGGCTACGCGGTAGCTGTTCTAGACACCGGCGTTGAAATCAATCATCCCGCACTTAAAACGTCAGTAGTCGCGGAAGCATGTTTTTCAACCACCCACGCGCCGGGCGTCAATGTAAAATCTCTTTGTCCAGGTGGTTACGACGTATCGACCATCCCCGGCGCCGCATCTCAATGTCCCACAGATGTTGACGGTTGCGAGCATGGCACCCATGTCGCGGGTATCATCGCCGGTCACAACATGGTGTCTGATGGCGCCACTTTTGATGGGATCGCCCCGGCTGCCAAGATTATCGCAGTTCAAGTGTTCAGCTTGTTCAGGGACAGAGGATCCTGCAGTGGCAAAGAGCAGTGCATTTTAAGCTATACATCGGATCAGCTACGAGCGCTGGAATGGGTTTACAAGCAACGAGATAAATATAAAATTGCTTCGATCAACATGAGCCTCGGCGGAGGTTATCACGATGCAAACTGCGACCAGACATCTGCGTTGACGGAAATAATTGAAAGATTGCGAGCCAAGGGCATTGCGACTGTCGTTGCTGCTGGAAACGACGATTATTATGACGGTTTGTCTGAACCAGCCTGTATCTCGTCCACGATATCGGTTGCAGCTCTCGACAAGCATGACAAGCTTGACGTCTCCTATACCAACGTTTCAAAACTGGTGCACATCGCTGCTCCCGGTACGGCCATTATCTCAAGCGTTCCTGGCGATAAATATGAGACCTTGAGCGGCACCTCCATGGCCGCGCCGCATGTCGCTGCTGCCTTTGCTTTATTGCGACAAGATTTTCCCAGTGATTCGGTTAAGCAGCTCGAAAGTCGGCTGGTCACCGGCGCCCCGGTTGCCACAGATCCGCGAACCAATACGGGCCTTCCGGTTTTGGAACTTACCCACGCAATTCCCAATTCTCCACCGCCCGCGGACACCAATACAACCACTAAAACTGTACTGCCAATATTGTTACCTTCGGAAGCGCAAAGTGGAACGACATTGATTATCAAAACTCAAACTAAAGAGGACAACATTAAAAGCATTCTCAATGAGAATTGCAAAGACGTGAACTGCGAATTGAAACCGATAGGAACGGGAACTTATCGACTAGACGTTTCGCCGCATGATGGATCTACAACAAAAGAAATTTCGAAAGAAACGTTGAATAACATAATTGTTCCATTGGGCCCCGGTTCTGCAGCTTTCAAAAATGGCCTCGCATCGCCTCTAAACCAATTTTGATTGCCTTTTGGTGTCCTAGTTTCGTCACCTTGGGGCATAGCCGCATGTGACAGCGTGCATGTTACGGATCGACCGTAACATCAGTCTTGACGACGACTATTCGTGACAGGGTAGCCTCGGGCCTAAAACCTGAGGTGACATATGACAAAAATCGGTTACGCCCGCGTCAGCACGATCGACCAAGATTTTGAGATCCAGCAGCAGCGCCTCAAGGCCGAAGGTTGCGTTATCGTACGGGCAGAAAAGGTCTCCGGCGCAAGCCGCAACGGCCGAACTGAACTGGCAACGATCATCGAATTTCTTCGCGAAGGTGATGAGTTGATCGTGACGCGGCTCGATCGCCTTGGCCGAGACACCCGTGACGTGCTGAATATCGTGCACGAATGCGAACAACGGGGTGCCTTTGTAACCATTCTTGACCCACATGTTTCGACGCGAGGAGAAATGGGCCACGTCATACTGACAGTGCTGGGAATGGTTGCCCAAATGGAGCGTCGATTCATAAAAGAGCGCCAGCGAGAAGGTATAGAGCGCGCCAAATCGGCCCGGCGGTACACCGGAGGCAAGGTTCGAATTGACTATCAGAAAATTCGAGAGCTGTCCGCAATGGGCATCGGCGCTACGGCAATCGCCAAGCAAATCGGTTGCTCGCGAATGCAGGTTTATCGGGTCCTAAACGCAGCTGGCGGATGACAGCTTTGCACCCTCATTGCGGCCGTTCAGGGACCCACGCGCTTTGCCCGAAACCAGTCATCCCTTCCGAAGACTTGGTGACGGGTGCCCGCAAGGTCGGCTAGTGGCTACTAAACGCTAGGAAAGCCACGACGAGATGGATTATGCCGCGCTCGGCTAAAATGCTTGCACAATGGTCGATACGAAAAAGTAATACGCTTCGAGCTCATCAAAATGCGTGGACGGGTCGAAGTGAATTCTACTATGAGTTTAAATACGTTGAGCCTTTCATGACAACGATTCTCTAAGAGCGGTTTGCATGGAACCTCTGAACAAGTCCGAAGCTGGTGCACCGCACGCTCGAACCCAGAGCTGTTGAAAGATCAGAGATGGTATATGACTTTTCGCGCTTTTCACCCCAGTCCTTCGAGCTGCTTATTCAGGCACTCGCCGTGGCCGTAGCGGGGGCAAAGGTTCAAATTTTTGGCGCAGGGCGCGACGGTGCGCGCGAGGCAACCTACGAGGGTCGTCTCATGCTGGGCGCTACGGCATGGGAGGGATACACGGTATTCCAAGCCAAGCATCGACAGTTTCCCGAGACATCTTCGAAGGATGCTGACTGGATCATCAATGAACTCGAAGCAGAGCTCGACAAGTTCACTGACCCAAAGCGGAACCTGCGAAAGCCCGATTTTTACGTGCTTGCATCGAATGTGCGTCTCAGCGCTTCCGCTGCTGATTCGAGGGGTAAGGGCGAGGGCGGCGCGGACAAGGTCATGCGCCATCTCAAAGCTAAGGCGAAGCAAGTCGGGATAAAAGACGTGTGCCTATGGCACGCCGACACGCTTTCTTCGCTGCTCGATATCTACTCTGACGTAAGGCAAAGCTATGCCTTTTGGGTCCTGCCAGGAGACATCTTGGCAGCGCTACTTCGCGAGATCGAAGGTCCAGGCGATGACGAAGTGCTCATCTCTTACCTGCGCCGCAGCCTCAAGGATGCGCGCGAGATCAAGACCAAGGACATCGGTCAAGCGATCGGACGAACCGTGATGCTGGAAGAAGTCTTCATCGACCTGCCAATTGATCGTCAAACGTACGCGTTCGGCGAAAGGGAAACCGAAGTCCGAGGTCAGTCGCGGGCCGTGACGCTTGATCACGCCCACTATAGTGACGACATTTCAGACGACGATGAGCTGGAAGGCGTTTCCTCAGGCCCCGCTATCGTCGCCGAGCTAATGAGGCGAGCGGCCAGCAAGTTCGAACCTCAAGATTACGCACTGGAGCGAAACCGTAAACGCGAGCGACGCTCCGCCGCACTGCATATCAAGAACCGCATCGTGCTGCTCGGCGGGCCTGGCCAGGGAAAGTCGACTGTTGGACAATTCGTCGCCCAGCTTTGCCGTGCCCGCCTCCTCAACACGCTGCAGATAGCACAGGCACCCGAAACCAATCAAACAGTCGACGCGATCCTTACTTGCGCCCGCGCCGAGCAGATTCCACTGATCGGGCCGCCACGTTACCCATTCCATATAGAACTGCCGCGCTACGCCGACGCCCTTAGCGGTGCGAGCCGGGAAGAGCGCGGCCTTTCGATCCTCGCTCATTTGGCATTGGACATCAGCAGGAGCCGCGATAATGCGGTCAGCGCCGCGACGCTACGCAGATGGATTGGTAAGCTTCCGACGCTCATCATTCTCGATGGCTTGGACGAGGTGCCCCCAAGCGGCAACCGCGAGTCCGTGATCAAAGCGATCGAGGACCTGCTCGACACCATCCACGAGGTTAACGGAGATTGCCTGATCTTCTGCACGAGCCGGCAGCAGGGATATCAGCAGGAGCTCGAACCAAAATACTGGGCTCATTGGCTGCTCGAGCCGCTTTCAACGAACGCCGCGCTGCGGCTTGCAAAAGGCGTATCGAAGGTCCTGGTCGGTGCGGAGTCGCGGCGGGACGAAGTCTTGGCCACGCTGAGCGAGGCAGCAGAGGATGCGACCACATCGCTGTTAATGATCAGTCCCTTGCAGGTCATGCTGATGTTTCAACTGGTCTCCACCCACAACAATATACCCAAGGATCGTTGGACCCTTTTTCAACGCCACTACGAGACACTTCGGGACCGCGAGATCACCAAGGGTGGGGCGATGGGCAGGACGATTAGCCGACATCGTAGCCAGATCGACAGCATACATCGTGACGCAGGCTACCTGCTTCATCTCCGCGCCGAAAAGGCAGGTGGGGCGGAAGCGTATCTGACAGACGGTGAATTTGAGGATCTGGTGTCCGCCCAGCTCATACAGGATGGCTACGAGGAGGAAGCGCCGGAGCTGGTACCCGAAATCGCACGTCTTGCGACGAACCGCCTCGTTTTTCTTCGCAGCCAAGTAGGTGGACAGGTTGCCTTCGATGTCCGTTCGCTTCAAGAGTTCATGGCTGCGGCGAGGCTTACGGCAAGCCCAGAGGACCGAATTTGCGAGCGCCTTGAGGGTCTCGCTGGCCGTGCCCACTGGCTGCATGTCTTCAAGATCGCCTGTAGCAAAATCTACGGTTCAAACGCGCACGAAGCCTTGCGGACACCAATCATCGCATTGCTCGACAGCCTTGATGCCGGCGATAGATGCACGGATGACCGGCTCCTGCACACTGGCGCGAGACTGGCTCTGCAGTTACTGGCCGACGGGTCTGCTCGAGGCGTCCCCGTTTTTCGGCGTAAGCTTGTGGTGCGCGCCTTGCGACTCGTCAATTTACACAACTCTGCACTGCTGTGGGAGCTCGCGCAAGCACTCGATTTTCGCGAGCGGGGCCATCTTGAGCCGCTTTTCCTCGAGATGCTGAGTAACGCCGAGGGCAGCACTAAGCAACAGGTCTTGCGTCTACTTGCCTATGCCTTGCGCTATGGTTCGGTCGAGACGGGGGCCTGGACGAACACCGTTCTGAGGCAGCACTTGCCCGACGGTCATGCTGAAGTCCTTGAAGTCTTCAACTCACTCAGCCTCGTGCCCGAGGATCCGGCCATCGTTTCGCGGCTGCGAGCGGCGCAATGGGCGCTGCCTGTAGACGAGGTAGTTCTTTGGACCACGGACTTGCTCGAAAGTATCGACGATGAGGAAAGTCCAAGAGTACCAGAGAATCTCTTTGTGTGTAGTGGCTACGTAGAGACGGAAAAAGCGCCGCTTCTTCTTTCCGATAAATCAGCTTCGGGCGTCGCCGTTGTCTATCTGAGCCTGAAAAGCTCTGCTCGGCTCAGCGCAAAACCCGAGGCCGATGCGCATAGATCCTGGGTAGTGGCTGATGCGGCTACGGCCTTCGCTGACGATCCCGGCATCGAAAAAGCGCGCGCCTTCCTCGAAACGTTTGCAGAGCACGGAACCTTTGACAGTGCTGCCCTGCTGCCCTGGCCGTTGCTAGGCCTCTTGAAATACGCTGAAAGGCATGGAGGCATTGCGTCGGCACTCTCCGCACTTGATAGCGGTATGCTCGGTGACGGCGAATTGTGGGCCCAGGCCGAGGTACAGTGGCGGGACGAAGGAGTTCGCCTTGAAGGCTTTGTGGCGATGCTCAGGGGGGATGCGATGGCTTTGAACTGGCTTGGCGCGACCGCACCCTCCCCGCTAAGTTTGCGGCAGGAGCGAAGAGCTGTGTCTTCCGTCGACGAACTCTTGACGCTAGTCGAATCTTTCCCCTTCGAGCCGCTTCTGCTGAATTCGTTTTTCAGCGTCGTCTTGCGCAGTGATCAACCGATGGGAGAGAAGATAATTAGCTTCCTCATGTCACTTGACCCGTCAACGGGCCTCGAACGGTTCCCTTGGCGTGGCTATGTGAGTATGCTCGCCGCCGCTTATGCAAATGATCAGTCGGAACCGCTTTTTGCACGGCTATTAGCCGCCGTGCAATGCGCGCGAGGAAACCTCCCTGATTTGAGCGACCTTCGCGAACGGCTCATCATCGAATTCCAGAACGACGAGAACCAACGTCACATTCTCATGGCCCTCGCAGCCATCTTTCTCAGGAAGCCGGACGAGGTGATTTCGGGGCTTCCCCCGTCAGCCTTTGCGTTCTTTGAGAACGACTGCGACGAGCTCAGATCGGCCGTAGTGATGCTTCGCATGGCAGCCGGCCGACAAGATGCGCTTGAGACTGAAGCGATCCAAGCGCTGCTTACCGCACCGCTACCCATGCTGCCGAACTTCCTTAATCACCTAACTCGCAGTCGCTCCGAGCGACACAGACAGGTTGCGCTGGCAGTATGTCGAGTGGCGCTGACTAGCAAGGTCGGTGGTCGTTTCCGATTCGAAGAACGTCTCGCAGGCCTAGTAGAAGCGCTTCCCGCTACTTTCTCCGATCCTGACGAGGCCGAGCGTCTCAGTTTGCCGTCGCCTCTTCAAGATCGCCCGCCGGTCGATGCCGAGGTATAGATCTCAGAACCGATTGGGCGCTGAATTCAGTGCCCTGCTATTGAAAGTCGGCTCGAGATGCTCCGCTTCTCGACCGCGGGAATAAAGAATTCTGGTGTGTATGGCTCTGTCGGTTATTTTCGATATCACGGCTCAACAAGACTTCGAAAGACAATATCCGGGGCAACGCGTCGATGGAGTTCAGACTGCATGAGCATCAGATATTACCCTTAGGCCGCAGAACTGGACATTCCGGATACGGCCCCATAGCGGTCGCGTCACCTCGGGGTTTAGACCTTGAGCTACGGCGTCACATTCGGCAATTTGCGACTTCGACGTTACCGCTCGTATAAACGAGGGGTGACGTCGCAGCTGCTTATACCCCAGTGTTGCAAGCTTGGCGGCAGTACAGCGTCGACGCAGACATTTGCTGTCCGCACAAAGGTGACCGATTTGGGGCCGGGAGCTGACTGTCGGCTTTTGCCTTCCAAAATCGCGGTAGCGGACGTTCTTCATACACGTTTGAGAGCGATATGAAATTGCTTGGGTAGGCCCACAGGGAGCGCCCACCATCGTTTAAAAGCCTCAGAAACCGGGCTTCCACGTGTGGCTAGGGGACACAATGCCCCTTTTGCGTCCTTGCATTGCACAGGATCACAGAGCACGCCACAGCGACGATCAACCGCTGCATGGCCAAATATTGCGTGGGCGAAGATCTCAATAGGAATGAACATTATAAAGTGGTGCCGTTTGCAGGAAGGATTTCCAGAGATCGAGGGCACTGCCAATCAACGATTCTGTAAGCTGTATGTGAGACGCGATGTCTCACACATAAGGAGCCCTTATACAGGCTGACAGCATGCGCGATAGGAGCAATGCAGCTGCGGCCTGCAGAAGCAGACCCGAAGCACCATGCTGTCAATTCACCCATTTCTGACGGATGTATTTCGCAGTCGAGTCCACCTCAGGAAACATTGTGCGAGAGTTGATGTTCAACGTGTCCAACTGATCCAGCAGCAGTTCCTTGCTGGACGCCGGGATCTTGATGTTAACAATTTCAAAGCCCTTAGATTTATCAGGTGATCTATATTGGAGTAGGCCCGCAGCGACAAATGCACCCGATTGCGCAATTACCCTACGATTGCTCTTGGATGGATGTACAAAAAAATAGCGCAAGAGATCGCGAGGCTCCGCGATATCGAGAAAATACGGTTTTTCCATCCGAACAAACTGGTTAAGGCGCTTCATCGGCGCCATTGACCGAAACACAGTCTTTTTCGCCGCGCTCCATTTTCGGTTTTCACCTAATTTATCATCAATCGCTTGACGCTCTGCGTCCGAAAGCCGAGCCAGATTGCATATAAGGCTTACGGTATCACTGTCTGCCGTTTTCACGCGCGTGGACGAAAAATCGAATACTTGTACCGTTCCTTCTTCGCCCCATTGCTCTCTCTCTGCGCAAGAGAAATAAAGCCCGACAAGAGGGTTAAGAGATACATCGAGCAAGCGTGTGGGCAATCCATAGTGTTGAGCTCGAACCAGCTTATCGAACATCGATCGATCAGAGCTAAACTCAGCCGGCGCCTCAAGCAGTAACTCACTCAGGATGGAATTTTCGGCGTCTGGACGCAAGCCGCGCATCACTGATGGTTTGAGGGGCCAGTTGGCATCTGCTTGACCCCGATAGCATCGGGTCTTTCCAACCGGCTTGTTTAGAGTAAAGACCCGATCAAGAAATGAGGAAAGGTCGACGATCTCTTTCTGCTTCACAGCCCATAGAACCCTTGCCAGAACTCTAAATTATCAGTTTCAAACGGCACTTCTTTGGAAGCATAGTGGGTTTCGATTTCGGAAAGAACCTCGTCATCAGAGAGCAGGTCATCGAGTTCCTTCAATAGCTTCCTAAGATACGCTGGACGGGTTGAATTCCAATAAACTGAGCGATCGACCAAGTTTACGATCTTCTTGAGTGCAGCCTCTTCAAATTCTTCCTGGTAGTTCCGGACATCCATCGAGTAATGCATACCATAGTGATCGGCCAATAGGAATTTGAACACCTCAAATCCCCCTAGCTTGAACTTAAGGCCAGATATTTCTTCCGTTAGTTTGTCGAATTTTGCAATATTATTGCTGTTCTTTGACTGCGAGCGAATTAGTTTTACAGCTTCCGCGTCCTTTGATACTTCAAGTAACGCTATTTGCTTCTTCAGAGCGTCAGCTTCTTTTTCGTACTGTAGGAGCTCATCCTGATACCGGGCTAGCTTTTCGATGGTCGCCTGGTGTGCCTTGAGGTCAACGACTTCTGGAACCGGTAGCTCGGCCAGTATTGAGGGCAACTTTTGAACGAACGCGCGCCGTTTGATATCCCATTTGGTATCTGACTTATTGGCTAGACCATGAGACTGTAGAGCTTCACGCAGCCCGTTGTACTCAATGTCGTTCCCAACTCGAATGACCTGTGTTCCAAGCAGAACATCCTTGACATCCGCGTACGTTAAGGGATCGACCAATATAGGAAATATCTTGTGGCCTTTAACCCATGCCGCACCTAGTTCACTCAAGCAGAAGTGGCTCGCGAAGTAGTTTTTTGAGAGAACGAGGACGACAATCTTCGGTTCGAAGATCTGTTCTCGCATGTACGCGACAAAATTTTCCCCTGGTGGTATACCAAAACCGGGCAATGAGGAGCAAAATATCTCGTTCTCTGGGACGCCTAATCCATCCTCGATCAGGTCCACCAGGGCGGCTACTAGAGGTGTATCTTTCGTTGCGTGGCTTACAAATACGGATTTACTCATTTCTGCTCTCTGATGCCCACTACTAATGTAAATCGAAAAGATTTGTGAGTTCGCTGTTCGAGTGAATGGCTAGGACACTCTTCCGAATAGACGGTTTACAGAGGTCGAGCTTCTTGAGGAGGCTCTTGCGTTCGCATGTCAACTCGATCCGCTCAAATGTGGCCTCAAATTTTTCAGCGAATTCGGCGAAACCTTTAGCAATACACCAACTATTGTCCCGTTCGATATCATGAGGCTCAAGCAAAGAGCACTTCAACGTGCCGTCAGATTCTTCTCTAAATAAAACGAAATCCGGAGACTTTCCGTGCCAAGTGCCGTTCGAATCTTTGTACGGAACAATGATGCAATCCTCACCACTGCTAGGATTTCGGAACCATCCAGCAAAGCGCCCCTCAGAAGCCTCGTCTTCGATCGCTCGGCTTTCCCAACTATTTAGCTCGGGTGACGGATGGAAATATTGCTCTCTGTCACAGAAGATGTGGTCTGAAAGGGCGACAGGACCCTTTTCTACTTCTATGGTTTCCTGAAACTCGAAAACCGTTTCCAAAGGGGCATCTTGTCCACCGGCCAATCTTTCGACCTCCCGTCGCTTGATAGCGGGAAGTGCGAAGATGGCCGCTTTGTTCTCGGCATATAGGGTGTCGAACCGGGAAGCAGCCCAATGGTTCAAGTTACGCCTTACATCTGGTGTTGATGCTAATACGGAGAACTCAAGTTTCGCGTGATAAGCCTCCGCTTCGTTGTCATACTGCTTCCAGTACGCCTGTCCAAGTGCGTCATCCCCAGAAATTGACCTGCTCGAATGTTGCAGCAGCTCGTCGATACTTTCTGCACTTGCCTGTACGGTGTGATTGCTCAGACCGCCCAATCCGTTCGAAAGTAGGTCGAACACGTGCGTCTGAAGACGCACTTGGGCTGCATTTTCAATGGCAGCATCGAATGAGGTGTCTGTTGCTCGCCTTTGCTGCGCCTCTCCTTTTAGCTGCGCAATAAGTTCACTCTGTATGTCAGAGCGAGCAGAGGGCTTGATCTTAGTTGATACAGACAATCTATTGGCGAGCTTTAATAAACGAACAACTGGGGGCTGCTGATTAGACCGGTATATTTTGTAGCTGGGTAGGCGAGGAAAGGCTTGAAAGATAGCGGCCGCCTTCTCACGGCGATCATACTGGATATAGTTATCGAGAAACTCGGCGTCAGTGGCTATTTGCTCTTCGGAGCCAGGGTCGGATAACTTTACTATGATTTTTTGAACTGCGGCACGGTCAAAACCGGGCAGGTAAAGCCTAACCGAGTTCAACGTATCGTCCGTTTCTATGGAGCGCGCCAAAGGTGCACGGACCATCCGCCCGATGAGTTGTTCGATCATCGTTGAGTCATGTGCGGTTCTGTAGCTGACCATGGTTTCGGCCCTGGGGCAGTCCCAGCCTGTGGTCAGTGCGGTCTTGAAAAGCACGATCTCAGCAGGGAACATGCCGTCACCTGCCTGAAGTTTGGACGGTTCCACTTTCCTTATCTTGATTCCATTGGCCTTAACCGGAGACTCTTCTTGGAAGCAGTGGGCGATGGCTGATGGATCAATTTTGGGCATCACCTCGAATACAGTCTTAATGATCGCGTCAAGGTCAGTTTTTGAAAACAGGTCTTCATTGCCGTCCTCTACTTGAATAACGAGCAGAGGCCTTACGAGCGGCTCATTCTTATCATCGCAGTATCGCTGCCATGCAGTTTTCATTGCGAGATGATGCCTGAGGGCTTCGCGGAGAACGGTATCATCGGCATGCTTGTTACGAGATGCCGGATTATGGATCAGCAGACGATGCTTTAGAAGGCCTGATCGGCGAACAATACCGGCGTCGACCAATACGCGATGAGCTGTACGCTCGCTTTGCTCGAGAATGTCATTGAAACGTTTTGGCGTAGCCGAAATGCCCATTACAAGGGGAACGGCCGGAGATTTTCCAACTTCGCCGAAGAGGAACTTCTGAGGGATCGTTTGCGCTTCGCGTCTTTCGGTCGACGACCCGGCGAGTAGCCCTTTGTGTGCCTCATCCAGTATCAGTACAAAGTTTTTACCACGCTCAATTATTGTATTGCTGATGGTTTGCCAAATGGAGTAACGCCTAATATCCGATGTTGGTTTGGTTAGATTGCTTGTCTTGGAGAATTTCTGAGTGTTTATGAAGTAAATTCTGCCAGGCTCAAGGGAGCGCTTGTCGAATGCGTTGTCAATCGTGACCAACCGACCTGAAGTAAATACGGATGAACACTCTAAAAACTTTTGCTTTGTTTGTTCGTTAAGCTCTGGGCTGTCGCATATCCAAAGGAAGGTAGCATCGGGATTTCCTTCTCGCTCCTCATCCCCTTCAAACATCGCCTCTAGGGCGGCAATCATCATAACTGTCTTGCCAGAGCCCGTTGGAGAGGCAAGCACGACAGCTTGGTGTTGATCAATATCCTCACGCAAAATGCGCTGCGCAGTTAGCGTCTTTCGCGCAAGCTCGGATGATTTTTCAGATTGAAAGTCTAAGAGATTGATTTTCATGACACGCGCGCCGCATTGATGCGGAAGTTTTTCAGAAACGACGAGTAGAGCATTTGCACAGCACAGGACTCAGGTAGTTGCGATTGCATCTCTCGATAGGCATCCATCGAGTCGGTCACAAGGAAGACGTGCGTGATACCTTTTTTTCGAACAATCGGGGAGAAATCTTGGAAGTGATCCTCGTCTAGCAGGATGGCTAGGCCATTATCCTCGCTTAGGAGCCAGGGTTTGCTATTTTCGGGGTTGGGCAACGTGCCCTTGGCGCCACTTTGCATCCATAAGACAGGTAGGATTTTAGAGAATGCATCACCGCGACTGACATGGTCTGGGTCAAGGAAGCCTAGTCGGAAATAAAGCGCGTTCTCGTGAAACCCCAATTTTCTGGGGCGTTCGATTCCGACTTCTTTAACGTATGATGGCAGCACTTCCTTTGCGGCCGAAGAGAGCTTTTTGAAAGCCTTTGCATCCGTGGTGACAACATACGCATTGTGGAACCCATCTGCTTCCTCGGTAGCTTCCAGCCATTCGTCTGCCGCTTCCGTATCCCAAAGTATGGTAACCCCATTCTGTTCATCGATATAAAATGCTTGGCTTGCATCAGCTGCTGACATTTTGACGTCGCATATCAACTTCGCGAGTTCGCGACGCTGTGGGCCAGTTAGGTCACGCCCCTCTACAAATGCGATGTGTTTAACGTCTGGCGCAACGGCCTGCTCAACGGCGACGCCAAGGTCATAAAGACCGTCTAATTCAGATCCATCGGCCCTTTGACCGATAAGGGCGCTCTTCACTCTGGGCCACGTAACTGAACGACATATTCCCAACGCTTCCCAATCTTTATCGCCAGGTTGTGTCCGTCTATCCTGCAAAGCCTTAGTCTCCTCCTTGGAGACTTCGTTGTTGGTGACGAGAATGCATTGCCGTGAGCCGCCGTCCGCAGCGTTCAAGAGCGATAAAGCGTGAAGCGTCGTACCGCTTCCGCCAAAGAAATCCAGTACAACCGCCTCTTTCTTGTCCCGCAGAAGAGCTGCGAGTGTGTCTCGTACAGCGTACAGAGACTTTGGGAATGGGAATTTCCCGCCTTCGCCAAAGACTTCCCTCAACAGGTCCGAACCGTATGCCCCCGCATCATGCGCACTCCGATGCCAAACCGTCTTTATCTGCCGCTGCTTCTCTTCGGCGTACTCAACGGTGACGGTGTTACTGACTGGGTCAGTCGAAGACACGACGATAGCCCCAGTCTCTATCTGTAACTGCAGTTTTTTGCTGAGATAGGTGAAGCCCCAGGTTTTACGCTTTGCGTCGTATTCGCCCAAGCGCACATACCCCTTTGCAAGTAGCGCGTTGAAGGTCGTAGGCCCGAGCCCCCAGTTGCCAAGGCTGCCGTCGGTGCGAATTGGCCACGCCACTGGCAAGCCATCAATCTTGTGATCAAGATCGGGAGCTTCCTCGAAGGGAAGCGGCTCAGCAGCACGCACAATCGTGCCCCGCTTTGGGTCGATAACAATGGGATAGAACATGTTCTTCCTATCCTGTCGTCGTGCGTTTGTGCCAGACCGAAGCAAACCCTTCCAGCGCACCTGTCTGGACCGTGAAGGCTTTGCGGAGCCGAGACTTAGGAGGTCATCACCCTTGCCGCTAACCTGGGAGTCGCCAAAGAAGCAAAAAACCGCGTATTCTTCTACTCGGGAAAAGCGGCCCTGCGTTACACCCTTTGGATTGACGACGATGGTTACCATCTGGATGTATGCCTCCTTGAACAATTGTTCCAAGAGGCAGACTAGGTGATGAACTTCGTGCTCATCGATCGTGACCACTAAGACGCCGTCATCTTTCAGGAGCCGCCTTGCCAAGATCAAGCGTTTCTCAATGAATGACAGCCATTTGGAATGGCGCCACGGATCCTTTCCATCGACGTAGTCATTGTTGTATTTCCAATCGCTTGCACCTGTATTGTACGGGGGGTCGATGTAGATGACATCAATTTTCGACTCATGGGTGTATTCGAGTAGTTGGAGAGCGTGGTAGTTGTCCGCCTCAACGAGCAGGTGCCACGGCGCATCTTTTTTCTGCTCTACCGCATCAATGGCGGTTAGAGAGGGATAGATCGGATCTCCGAACCGGCGGCAAACAACTAGATTCTCGACCGGTATGTGCAAAATGTCTCGCTCCGCCGGGTCATCAATCGACGCACTCAGGCAATCTGCCACACCTTTGCTTATCGACAGAACTCGGAGCACCTCGTTTCCCTTGTCGGCCTTACGAGTAGCCAACGACCCCGGACGGACCGGATAATCATAAAGCCGTGACACTTCAGGCTGGTGACCTTCGAACACGAGGCCGAACTGAGTCTGCTTGCGAAGGATATCTACGTTTTCTTGTATACGAGCGCGCAGTATCGGGTCTGTTACCTCTCGCAGGAGCACATCAATCGAACGCGTTGAAATAGACATAGGGTACACCGAATCGAACCAAATTTTGTAGACACAATGCCCGAGGTGCTGGCGTTTTGGAACACTAACCGAACGAACAGACGTGTTATACAATCCGCGCTAGACAGGTGGCGCGTAGGAAAACTGCAAATTTTGCGAGGGGTATTTGAGTCCTTTCGTCCAATCATTTCCCCATACTGTGCTGTCGGTTTGGGGCGCCAAAATATTGTTCTGGCGCTCTATACGATCCTTTAAAACCAGCTTCTGTTAAAGCGCAAAGGCCATAAGGCGGAGGTACCGGTATTGTCCGTAAGGATATACCTTTGAGAACACTATTTGTTGCGGCAGTCTCGCTTCCGCAAGGCTCGAATTTCACAATCGGACAGTCTGGACAAAGGACAATGCCCTGTCGGACACCTGTTATTCATCAAGCCTCCAATACATTTGTTGCCACTTTCGGAGCATTAGTTAGGCCCGAGACGTACGGCAGCTTGCAATGAGTAGAATGGGCAACCCGAATGACTGAAATGAAGGCGCGAAGCCAATGAGACGTTCGTCCGGCCTCGGCTCAAGCGGACGTTGGACGTTATATCCTGGCGGGTGCTGTTTACAGGGGACGAATCGTCGATAAAGCTAAAGTCGCCCTCATGGAGACGATAATGGTGGTTGATGTCGCGCAGGAACACGGAAACTCATAAGACTTCACTGATGGAAGACAACCCAATCGATGAACTCGATCGGCACCTCATTTTCATATGGCAAACCCTTCGAGAAGAGCGGGAAGGATCAGCACGCTTCATCGAAGGGCTTATCGGCGAACTGCGGGACACTGAGGTCGCTCCGGAACGACGTCTGGCAGCCGTGGGTTGCCTATGGTGGTCGTTGCTGGGCAACGGACGCAATATCTACGATGTCGTCATACAGCGCGACACGTTCGAGGAGCGGCGAGAGGCGAATGCCGCCTTCTTCGACAAAGTCGATCGCGTAAATCATCTGCTCGAGCGGCACCATCCCATGTTTGGTCGCCAGTCCGCCGACAGGAACTGACAATGAAAGTCGCATCGTTACACTCGTCAGCCGAGTTGGTTCGCGCGGTTCGTACGGGCGATCACTCTCTACGACCGTGTTCGCGTTCGTTCTTCATCGAGCATGTCGGCCCACCATTGCATCATCCGAACGCGCTCATCCCAATATGTAGCGCGATTGTAGATTCGTCGCACTTTTGAGCCATCAACATGCGCAAGCTGAGCCTCGATTGCATCGGGCTTGAATAATCCGGATTCGTTCAGAATGCTGGAGGCTGATGAGCGGAAGCCGTGTGCGGTGTGCTCGCTATCAACCACCCCCATACGGCGCAATGCGGAATTCATCGAATTTTCCGAAAGAATCTTTTTTCCTGACATCATCGATGGAAACACGTGCTGCCCGTCACCAAACAAGGTCTTCATCTGCTTGATTATCTCGACCGCCTGTCGAGAGAGAGGGACATGATGTTCACGCCGCATTTTTGCTTTAGCGGCGGGTATGGTCCAAAGCGAATTGACGAGATCAAGCTCTGGCCATTCCATTGAACGGGTTTCACCGGGTCGAGCGAAACAAAGAGCTTGAATTTTGAGGGCAGCGACAAGGGATGGCCATCCTTCGTAGCCATAGATCGCCCTCATTAGTCCTCCAAGTTCGGCACGCGTCGTCAGGGCCGGGTGGCTTACCGGCACGTGCCGTTGAAGGGCGCCTCGCAATGCCGAGGTTGGATCGTTTTCAGCTCTTGCGGTTGCGATGGCGAAACGGAAGACCCGCCCTACTGCTGATCGCGTAGCAAGCGCGCTTTCGACCCGGCCGCTTTTTTCAATGACGCTCAAGACATCTAATACGTCCTTCGCCGATATCTGGGTTATGGGATAGGGCGAAAGCTTCTTTGCGAGCTCCTTAAGCATCCAAGTGTTTTTATCGATGGTTGGCTCAGCGCGCTTATCTCGTCGCAGCTTTGCGATGAATTCATCTGCGATCAAGCCAAACGTATTGCCTGCTGCCGCCTTGGCGGCCAGCTGTTCACGCTTTTTTGCCAACGAGGGATCTAAACCCTCCGACAATTTTCTTTTTGCTTCATCTCGTCGAACACGAGCGTCAGCCAACCCGACGGCCGGATAGGTGCCGAGTGTCAGCGTCCTGCGCTTGCCAAAATAGGCATAGTCCAGCCTCCATGACTTGCCACCGGCCTTTGAGATATAGAGATAGAGCCCTTTCGCGTCCGGCAATTTGTACGGCTTATCGGATTTTTTCGCATTTCTGATTTGCACATCCGTGAGTGACATTGACGGTATCAGTCTCGATAGGGGCGCCTTGATACCGTTATTCTATACCGAAAAAATGCTGGCTGTCACTGAACTTCGCTGCACGTCGCTACGCGCGCGCGAGGCATAACCCCTTATTATTAAGGCACTCTCATCGCCTTAATAAACCTTGATGGACATCGCTGGAAAGGCAGCTGGAGCGGGTGAAGGGAATCGAACCCTCGTATTCAGCTTGGGAAGCTGCTGCTCTACCATTGAGCTACACCCGCCTGACACCCTGAGATGTCCAACAGTTGGCGGCCTCT
>Ga0206920_1118_pt1 | contig 17846 bp, 7 predicted proteins | sample Alteio_BWOrgHeat_65_FD_152934 | JGI IMG/M metagenome (GOLD analysis project Ga0206920, IMG submission 152934) | Enriched cells from forest soil in Barre Woods Harvard Forest LTER site, Petersham, Massachusetts, United States -... | ecosystem: Environmental > Terrestrial > Soil > Temperate forest > O...
GAATCAGGTCAACTTCGGTCTGCTAAATACCCAGGAAGAATTCAACGTAGGCAACTCCTTCAACCCTTTTACCTCCACGAACAACATCGTTTACACGCCTCCAACGTTCGTCAATGGGGCTGCCAGCCTCGCACCCTACGTCCCGAACTACATCTTGCCCGAACCTCGAAACAACCCCATCCGTGACATCTTTGATAATCTCACCTGGACGCGCGGTAAGCATTCTTTCACATTCGGGGGCGACTTCAGGTCTTCAACCAGCTTTGATACCGGCACCAACAGCCCAGCGCCGAATATTCTTGGACTAGATCCACAGGATCCCGCGAACTCAATGTTCACAGCTGCGAACTTCCCTGGGTTGGACTTTAACCAAAGCAATCATCAGGACCTTCTCAATGCCGAAAGCTTGTATGCAACCTTGGTCGGACGAGTCAGTTCGATCAATGGCAGCAACTACGTGGACACAGCCAGTCATCAATTCAAGCCGCTCGGTGCATTCAAGGAAGTAGAAGCTCAGAAAGTAGGAGGCTTTTATTTTCAGGATGCATGGCGCCCCACTCCGCACCTGGCCGTTAACTATGGCATGCGCTGGCAATTTTCCGGTGCCATTCACAACACAAACAATACGTATACGAATCCCTCGTTGGCCGATCTGATCGGCCCTTCAACCCGCGAGTTTCATCCCGGCGAGCTCAACGGTATCGCAAATCCTCAGATTCAGCTAAATCCGAGTCCGTATTCAGCGGATCTCAAACAGCCTGCACCCAATTTAGGCTTTGCCTGGAACCCGTCCTTCGACAATGGGAATCTTGTAATTCGCGGAGGGGGAGCCATCTCCCATTACGACGAAGGATGGGGACCATTTGAACAGGCGACTGTCTTCACGAACCCTGGCACACAGCAGAAGGAATTTCTCAACGCGGGTCCACCAACCAACACCCCTGCAGGTCAATTCCCTGCGGGATCGCTTTCGCTCGGGATGGTTCCTGGAACGGGAAACATTCCACCCACCAACAAATTCCCCGCAACCTTTTCGTTTCCCATACCGCAGTCTGACTTCACCTTTGGTGGTCAACCGCTGGCGACTGTCGATCCAAATCTGCGTTCCCCTTACATTGAGAGCTGGTATGTAGGCGTTCAACAAAAAATACCTTGGAACTTCGTTGTTGAAGCAAATTATGTTGGCAACCATGCCACTCATATGTGGTCGCTGTACGATCTCAATGAAGTGAACATCTTCGAAAACGGCTTTGTCCAGGAATTCCAGAGAGCTCAGGCAAATCTTGCTGCAAACGGCGGCCCCAACGCTGCAAACCCGTCGTTTGCCGGTGCGAATCTTCCTCTGCTCACTCAAGCATTTGGCGCAGGAGGAAGCGGTTTTACTAATTCAACCTACGTGAACTATGTAAGTACCGGGCAGGCCGCTGCGCTCGCTAACGCTATTGCAGGTAATTCCACCTATTTCTGCAATCTTGTAGGAGGAGCCGGTTTCTCGCCATGCTCAGCCCTCGGCTACGCGGGCTCAACGCAATATCCAATCAACATCTTTCAACAGAATCCATTCGCCACAGCTGCCCCTACCCAGCTTCTCTCCGATCCTGGAAGTTCGAGCTACAACGGCCTCCAGATGCAGGTTAAACACACAGCATCCAACCTAACCCTCATGGCTAACTATGCCTACAGCCACGCATTTACGAATCGTTATATCGGGGACTATTACACGGCAGACGCCGCTGTCGCAAACTTTAGAACATTACGCGACCGGCAAATAAGTCGTGCACCATCTCCTTATGACCTACGCCACACCTTCAAGGCGTATGCGCTCTATGCATTGCCTTTCAAAGTGAGCAATCACCTGTTAGGTGAAGTCGTGGAGGGATGGAAGATCGGAACAATCTTTGGATGGCAAAAAGGGCGCAACTTTAAGCTGCTCGGCGGCACCTACACCTATAACTACTTTTCCAATTTGACCGGACAACCAGATTCGTCCGACTCAGGGGTCGTTCTGAACGGAACATCGATTCATCAGCTACAAAAGTCCGTTGGTTACTATCCCGGGCCAAACAATCTAACGCCGCGACTACTCATGGATCCAAAAGTTTTTTCAAGCGGTCAGGTGACTTCGGAGAGTACGCCTGGTCAACTCGGCCAGAGCATTTATCTCACAGGTCCTCAATTCGTGAATACGGATCTCTCGATATCAAAAGATTTCCCGATTCACGAAAGTCTGAAGCTTCAGTTTCAGGCTGAGATACTCAACCTTTTCAACCACCCTGCATGGTCGGTTGTGGACGGCTACTCCGGTGGAACGAACAACCCAGCTCAATACGTTACTTTGACCAATAATCCCGTTGTCCCTGGCTCCCAAACTAACCCGGAGGGTCTGCAATCAGGTGGTTCGCGCGATATCCAGTTCCGCCTGCAACTCGTCTTCTAAGACAATGAAGTACAAATCCATGTAGATGCCATTTTGACCACTGATGAACCTTGGATAGCTTTCCAAGGTTCATTTTTTAGCGATCGATATCGGCAAAAATCGGAGATGGCCTGAGTCCCACTACGGTTTCCGGAAATATCGGTTGGGCGCACCCGGTGTAGCAGCGCTGCCGGCGACCTGTGCCGCATTGGCATGAGGCTTCGTCAGTGCCGAGGTGAGAGTGATACCAGTACCGGAGACCTGCGCACCGAGCGCGTGAGCAAACTTAAGCGAGGCGGCGATGCTAATTGTGCTGCCGAATCTGTTGATGGAGATCACATCCGCTGTCTCATAGTTTGCGCCACTGCCAATGGTAATGACTTGGCCGACTCGAATGCCCATCATACTGGCGACGGGAATAACAGTCGCGCCAATGTCAGTAGCAGATCCTACCGTGGTGGCGCCCGCGGTACCAACCGACGCGATGACCGCAGTCTCGAGATTCTCCCCCATGTCAATCCTGATCATCTGGCCAACGCCAAAGCTAGCCACACTGGTTACTTTGATATTGGTCGCACCGATCTCTGAAGCGGCTGACAAAGCGGTAGAGGGCTCCGTCAGGAAATCGGTGCAGTTGCTGTCCGTATCGAGTCCATCCGGGAAGCGACCTGCGCTCGTACCCGCACCACCGCTGGTACTAGGCGTGGCGACGTAGCAGCCATTGTGCTCGGCTCCGGAGATAGCCTGGTAACCTTCAGCGGCCCAGGGGTCGACAAGACCGCCAAAATTGAGACTGTCAACAACCAGACCAGTGGCGTCGCGCAGGACCATGTTTCCTGCACTGGCGGAAAGGACAGGGCCACCGAACCACTGATTGGGTTCCGGCGTGCCCTGGTAGCCTGCGGTCGTAATCTGTACGTCACGCACAACCGCGTCGATCGGATGTTCTTTCGCCAAGGGGCTGTCGAGCGTGATGCCGGTGCCGAGCGCCTGAACGGGTTCGTTGCTTGAGTGGGCGAAGGCGGTTGCGGGCGTGAAGGTGATTCCGGTTCCCCGATTGCTGAAAGGGAGATTTGCCGCGTGATTGAATCGCAGCGGGTCGGCCAAATCGAGCCCGGTGCCAGGATTGACGACATCTTCGCCATTGGAGTGCGCCTCGGCGAAGGCAGGCGTAAAGTCAACGCTTGCGCCGGCCCGGCCCTGCGTGCTGATCGCGGTGATGGTGTACGTCTTCTGATTCACGGGAGTTCCAATGGTGACTTTGTCACCGACGGCAAATCCATTCGCGCCGCGGACTCTGATATTGGTCGCGCCAGCCTTTGCATCCACCGAGAGCGTTGTGCGGTTGGCCTGCGAGCCGACTTTTGTAATCGTGACAGTTTCAATCCCATGGCCAACGCTGTCAATGTCTAACCTGATCTTGTCACCGACGGAGATGTTGCTGACGGATGTCACCTTAATATTCGTCGCACCCGCGGCTGCATCCGCACCAAGGAAGGCCTGCGTGCCCGGCCTGCCGATCGCGGTGACCGTGGCCACTTCGTACTGTTCTATCGCTTTTGCGACGGTGGGATAGGTGGCGCCGTAGCCGAGGGCGATCTTCTCGCCAACTACAAAGCCGGAGGTACTCGTGACTGGTACGTTGGTCGAGCCGACGGGGATGGTGATTACCGGACCTTCGGGGAGGGGTTGCCACAGCGTCGTACTACTGTTGGCCGCCGTCCCGATCTTTGCGATCTTGCGGGTCTCGGCGGTGGACCCAGTGCCGATGCTGATGGTGTCGCCCACCGTCATGCCGGTTGTGTTTCTGACATTGAGGGTTGTTTCACCTGCGCGGGAACGGATCGCGAGACCGGAGCCGGAGAGACTGAGCAGATAGAAGCCGTGAGTTGCGATCTTCGTTCCCGCGGGAATCTTCACAGCTGAGAAGATGGGCTGCTGGGTTGGGTGTACGGTCAGGGTCCAGTTGGAGATGTTGACCTCGCTGGCTCCGGCGTTATAAAGCTCAATGAACGAGTTCGTCGCGTTGGCGGGAGAACTAGTGCCCACGCGAAATTCGTTGATCCTGATTGGGCTGACGTTTCGCACCTTCTCGGTAATTGTCTCGGAGTACCTGGCGCCGTTCGCCGAGTTGGTCCAGGAAGCGTTGGCGATGAGGTCGCCGTTGAAGGCTGCCGGGCCTGACGTGATCTTGAAGGTCGCGCTCACGCTCGCACCCGGCGCTACTGGCTCGGTGAACGTCTTTGACGTATCGGTGGACCCGGAAACTACGGCGGTCCACTGCTTGTTGGGCAGCGCGATGCTCAGCTTTACTCCAGTGGCGGGCGCGTCCGTAGTATTCGTGAATGCCACGGTTGTGTCCTGCGAGGACCTTGGAGAAAATGTCTGGAGTCCCGGCGGGGTGGCAGATCCCGAAGCTGGCGCCAGGCTCACAGGCTGGACTGCGTACCTGGCTGACACGACGTTGGCCTGCACCAGTTGATCAGTGGCGTTGCTCGGGAAGGTGCCGGCAGCCGTCATTGCGCCTTCATAGAAAGTTCCCTGCGAGCCGTTGCTGTTGTCGCCGCCGTTGCCTAGCAGGATTGCGCCTTGCTTCCGCATGGGGTCATAGCTGGAGTTGACTCGTGGGCCGTCGAACATGACGGACAGGGTACCTTGCTGCGCGTCACCGCCCATGGATGTCCAGTGGTGTGGTTCGCCTTTTGCGATCGCGGTCACGAATCGCCACGTAATATTGGGCAGGTTGACGCAGAGTTTGGATCCATCGGGGTTCACGCAACCGACGAGATTGTTCTCCTGGTCAGTCATGATCCACGGGCCTGGGGGATTGCCGTGATACCAGGGCAGGGTGTCGCCATAGTATGTGGTTTCCATGGTGCCGTTGTTGTCGTCGCGACTATCGATCTCGGCGTTACCGTAGTCGAAGCAGCACCCGGAGTTGAAGTGCCTGCCGTTGATGACCCAGTACTGCCCCTCCGCCTGGTCGTCGACTGCTGTGCCCTTCGTGTCGTTCTGGCGGAGGCCCATGCCCGGCGCGATGAAGACGCCGTAGACCTTGTGGCCCATGATCGTAATCGGCGCCATGTCGGCGACCGGAAGGTTGTTGAATCCACCCATACCGGGGCCGCTGAATCCGCCGCGGGGCGCCTGGATGAGATCGTTGTGCTTGGGGGATTGGTCGTAGACCTTGCTGATCCAGCAGTAGGTATTCGCGCAGAATGCATCCTGCGCGGGCGCATTTGCGTAGCCACCCGCATCCGACGCGGAGGGCTGGACGACGTCGATGTCTTTGGTCTTGAGGTCTGACTGGCGCAGGACTTGGTAGAGGGGCCCGTTATAGGAGGCGTAGAGCGCGCGTGTGGTGCTATGGGCGGCGACGCAGGGGTCGCCGGCCGCTGCGTAGATGTCACATGGACCCTTCGGTCTGGACGGCGGTACATTGTGTCCAGTACCGGACTGCTGCGCCATAGCCGACCTGACCCCCGTCAGCGTGAACGCCAGTGCAAGCACAAGTGCAAAAGTGATTCTCGTTCGCATACTTAGCCTACCCCTCCCGCAAGGAGACCTTTCGGATGAAAATACTCGAACCCTTGTAAGGCGAGTCGGTCGAGAGTTAGATCCAGACCTTGGATTCCGCCTTCATAACCCGACGGTTCCGTCCTCCAGTATTGGGTGGCGCAGTCGCGGCAGCAGAAGCAACAGCAGCTCGATTGGGAGCAGTTGTCCCGGCAGACGTTGTTGCACCAGGTGCATAGTTCACGTTGGTATCGCCCAGATATTCCACGGGGGGACCAACGCGATTCATGCGTGCGTAGTTCGGAATGGCCGTCATTGGCGAACCATCCTGCCATTTGCCGCTGATGACCATCACACCGCCGAGCAGATCCGGCCTCCATTCTGCCTTCAGCGGAGCGTCGCTTAGCTGTTGCTCAATGTTCTGTTGGTCTGCGCTTTCTACGTTATAGATGAGCGGACCATACTTCAGTGCGACGGTACCGAGATCAGCCTTGACACGGTTGTCTGCAACGATCCGCTGGGGTTCCATCGGAAGTTCCAGCTCGATGCGATCTCCCGCCTTCCACTGACGCGTAACGACAGCGTATCCCTTCTCAATGTGCGGCGTAACCTCTTTGCCATTGACGGCAAAACGTCTTACTCCGCTAAGCGCAGGCGACTCCGTATACAGCTTGCTGGTGTTTCTATTCGGAATGCGCACATAGACCGAGAAGGTCTTCGCCTCTTCGGGATTAACCGTGATTGCAATCGCACCCTTCCACGGATAGTCGGTCTTCTGAACCATCTCGACGTTGGTGCCTGCGACCTTCCCAACGTGAATACGACTTCCTACAAACAGATTTACATAAAGGCCGGTCTTGTCCTTCACGTAGGCCCACGTAGGCATCATCAGCAGTGTTCGCGGAATGTTGCCTACGCAGCATGGGCACACGTGCCAAACCGTACGCTGAGTGTTGACCAGCGGATTGGTATAGCAGAAGCTCTTTCCGTCGAGGGCAACACCTCCTAGCAGAGCGTTATACATCGTCTGCTCGTAGAGATCCGCGTACTTCGCATTGTGGTAGGCGATGTTGAGTTTGTATTGGAAGAAGACAAGACCGCAACTCGAACATGATTCACAGTAAGAATTGTTTCGGAGCGAATAGTTCGGCCCGAATCCTTCCGAGGTTTCGCCGCTGCCGATACCACCGGTCAGGTAGTACTTCTTGTTCACCATGTTGTCCCACAGCGAAATCACGGCACTCTGGTAGTCGGTGTCTTGCGTTTCAGCGGCAATATCCGCCATGCCCGAATAGAAGTAGGTCGCGCGCACTGCATGGCCTACCGCCTCGTATTGCTGACCGGGTGGTAAATGGCTTTGATCGTACTCCGATCCACCACGACGCGAGTCCAGTAGGAACTTCGCCAGGGCAATGTACGCGTCGCCGCGATGATTCCCTTCCTGATCGTTAACAAACCGGCCGAACCGCACCAAGGCCTGTTCCATCTCCTGATGCCCATCGAACCAGTCCTTCTTGCCCGGGCCCAGGTTAGCGACCCAGCAATCAGCCAGTTTCTTCGCTGCGTTATACAGGCGAAGATCCTTGCCATCGGTCAACGTGTAATGGTTGATGGCCGACTCAATGAAGTATCCGGAGACATAGCCCTCGTGATTACCGCGATGGTCTGGTGACCAGCGCTCTGGCCACTGGCTGCGATCCGCCAAAATATAAGCTGTCTGCAGGTATCCGTCCGGCATCTGTGCCGCCAGAATGATGGGAATCCATCTCTCCAGCGTGGCGCGCATCTGTTTTTGCGCATCAATAATGTCTTGATCGCCTTGGGGATCGACCATAAGAGCGATGCACATGGACTCTACCGTCTGATGAATCCACGCATTCGAAAAAACATAACCCTTATGGCGTCCGTGCGGTTCGCCGCGGTTCGCCTTGCCCGCCTCAATAAAATTGTCGATACCGCCGTCGCCACGGTTGGCAGCGATATCAGTACGTTCGCAATAATTGATGCAATGCGGAATCCAGTCAACGATGAGAGTCTTGGCTCGTGTATTCCACAGTGGGCTGTCAATCGCATACTTCGTGGTGTAGACGACATCCAGGCGATCCTTCGGAGGCGCTGCCTCTGCGTGAACGTTAATTGTCGAGCTCATCTGTTCGCCGCTACCTGTGCCCGTCAATTTCAAGACGTAGTCTCCCGGCGCTGAGAACGTTGCCGTCGTGACAGGCGCTGAAGCATTCACAAAACTGACGGTTCCTGGGCCGGACTCCTTGGTCCAGCGCGCAGTATTGCCCGGCAAGTCCTGAAGCCAGATCGCTTTGCCGGCAAGATAAGTTTTGCCGCCGATCACAACCGAACGGTCGATACCAGCATCGACAACCGGAGGAAGTGACGGCGCCGGACCCGAACCCGAGACCTTCCACTCGATAATCCCCGCCGCATGCATCTCATCGGGAACGACCTCGAGGCGCAGCTTGTCTGTCTTCACCTCATCAAACTTAGTGGCATTAAAAGTGTCACCCGCAATGCCCAGGCCCTGAGCATTTGATACCGGAACGAAGTCACTCCCGTTCCAGTAGAGAATTCGGTACGAAGCAGGCGCGGCTGTCCGACCAAAGCCGCTGCCCGGAGGTCCATTCGGGCGTGGAGGATCGATCGCCCAGTAAACGTCGATCTTATTAATGGAGACGGGTTTGGTCCAGTCATACTGCACCCACTGGGCGCGGCTGTCACCCTCAAACCCCCGGCGAATTACGTAGGAACCGTTTTTGCGGTCGCGTGAACTTGCAGGAGTAAAGCCGTCATTCAACGAGCCGATCTTGTTCTCACTCAGCATAACGAGGCTGGAAGGTGTGGCCACTTTGGCCAGGTTCAACTCCGTATCATCACCCGTCAGAGCGAACGCCTTCGAATGGTTTAAGCCGACCAGAACACCAGTTCCGCCAACACCAGCAAGAAAACTCCTACGATTCAGAGAAAGACGAGACGACCGTTGTTTCATGTGAAAGACTCCTGAAAAGCTGTGACTTCCATTTCTAATCTCATCGAGCATCCATCGTCAAGATAACGTTTACTTAAAACTTATCAAGAGCGCCAAAAAAGCTCGGCACTTGCCTCAAAAGACTCATTCGAGCAGGTTCTTTCCCCGGGTTTCAGGCAATAACAACACGCTCAGCGCCATCAGCATATACGCGGCGACCGAAAAGATCGCGATCGCCGACCCTAATCGCATGTGAGCACTGACATAGCCAACCAGAGTGGGAAAGACTGCTCCAACGCCTCGCCCGAAGTTATAGACGAATCCCTGCCCTGATCCGCGCACGGACGTCGGAAACAGCTCGGAAAAAAAGGACCCCATCGGGCTAAACGCCCCGGATGGAAAGAACCCAAGAGGAAATCCAAGAAACAACATGGTCCGATCGCTAATGGCGACCCCCATATAGAGCAACACCGTAGTGAAGGAGAACACGGCAAAGATAACAAGCGTTCTTTTACGGCCTATCCGATCGGTAAGATGAGCCGCAGTCATATACCCTGCGAACGATCCGGCAATCACAACCAGCAGGTATCCGCCCGTATGCATTGCCGATAAACCACGCGCTCCCATATAGAGCGGCAGCCAGGTAGTGAACGCATAATAGCCACCTTGCGCCCCAAGGGCTACGAGTGACGCTAGAAACGTGACTCTTATAAGTGACGGAGAAAATATCTGAAGAAAGTTCGAGGCGGGCTCGGTTTTCTTCTTGTCCTGGTTACGCGCAAAGATATCAGGCTCCGAGACGTGGCCCTGAATCCACAATGCCAGCAACGCCGGCAACAAGCCTACCCAGAACATGGCACGCCACGCAATCGACACCGGAAAGATCGCAAAAAACAGCGTATAAAGCAGAGCCGAGATCGCCCACCCGATCGACCAGCCGCCTTGCACGGTTCCTACGGCCCGGCCTCGATACTCGCTGCGAATCGTCTCGCTAATAAGAACCGAACCAACTGCCCATTCTCCTCCGAATCCCAGGCCCTGAAGACTGCGAAAGATGAGAAGCTGGGTAAAGCCGCTGGCAAATCCGCTGAGGAACGTAAAAAATGCAAACCAGAGAATTGTGAACTGGAGCACCCTTACACGACCGTAGCGATCGGCAGCAAGCCCTGCAAGCCATCCACCCAGGGAGGAAAGCAGTAGCGCTGAAGTTCCCAGAAGTCCTGCCTGACCCTTGGTTATCTGCCAGAGAGCAATGATGGACGGCAGCACAAAGCTGTAGACCATAGCGTCCATGCCGTCCAGCATCCAACCGGCAAAAGTTGCCACCAGCGTGGAACGCTCTTTACCCGTCAGCTGAGTGAACCACACCTTGCTGGTGACCTCCGCATCGGTCTGAAGATGCAATTCACTCATTTGGGCCCAGACCTTTCCTCGAATCCTGCTGGCTGCACGTCATCGACGAACTTTATGGCGCCACTCCCTCTGCCTGCGAGACAGGAGGAGGCGTTAGCGGCATGATGGGGCGTTTGCGTTCAACCTGCCACGTCACGCCATCAGCAGCGTCTCTCTGGGTTCGTTTCACATTCAGTTTGCCTTCGGTCAAATAGTCCAGGTGAGCGTGATCGTAAGCCAGACCGGCCGAAGCCACCAGGTGCAGAAAATCTCCGTAGGCCGTCTCGTCGGGAGCTTCCGTATATCCATCATCGTAGGTAATCTCTGGATACCGCACCATTAGTCCGCCAATACCTACATTGGCTCCGGAATTCCCTCGCCCGCCCGCATCCTGCCCCTTCAGGGCCATATTGATTCGAACACCTTTATAGATTGGCTGCTGATAACTCTCCGCATCCCAACGCTGGTAACGTTCATATCGATCATTTTCATGAGCATTCATCTCAAGAACACCCGGAGCTTTGGCCATCTCACCGACGATCTTCTCACGCAGGGCGTAGGTGACCGTCCGACTATCAGGATGCTCATCGTCTCCTAAATAGCCGAGACTGGTGAACCAGCCTCGAGGCACCCAGTTCGTACGTCCAGTCTCAGCTCCCATACGCGTTGTAATCCACGAGCTGTACTCAGAGAAGGGCTGGACCCATTCATGTGTCGGATAACCGTGCGGATTAAGAAAAGCATCTGGAAGCCATGCATTCCAGAGCAGCCTCCGCGTAGCCGATTCCGGATAAACAGGAAACTCTTCATTCTGTGCACTGGTCACGTCGGCCGTCAAAGAAGCATGATATCCAGGGTGAAGCATATTATGCGGAGAGATCTTCGCCAGATCAATCGACAACTCGGCTCCATCTACATTTGTGATCGGATGCAGCACTACGTTGACGTTATTGAGACTCTTCCGCCGATTAGGATCAAGCACCAGCTCTTCACCCAGCTTCATCAAGTGGCTCGTACTCGAAACCTCGTTCGCGTGTTGTCGCCCCGAATAAATGATCGACGCTTTCAACGTGGTAGCTTTCGCCATCGATGTCAAAGTCGAAGGAGTCGGCAACGTCATATCCGCGGCCCAGATATTCCTGCCCAGATAAGTCCGTCCCATCCAATAAACATCGACACCGGGATAGGTAGACAACCTGCTGAGCAGGTGCTCCTCCTCTTCAGGAGAGATTGGCTTGTCCCACTGGACAAAGTGTCCGCTGGTGTCCAGGGGAGTAGGAGTGAAATCGGCAATCATGGGCCTCTTTGTTGCGGGCGTCGATACCGCGAGCTGCGAAGACACAATCTCTTTCTTGGCATGCTCGGCAGCATTCATAGGCACTGGTATTTCAAACTCGAATCCCAGGCGCATCAACTTCGGATAAGTCAGAGAGTCGAGATAAAGTCCACCAGCGTGCATCTTCTGTAACCATTCAATCTGAGCGATAGCCTGGTCGGCTGAGCTTATGGTACGGTCGACTCTGCTCTTCTCAGCCAACACAATCCACTGGTCATAGTTGAACTTCTTGAAATCAACCGGCATGCGCCAGGTTAGAGAACTTACGCCATCCTTCCCTGCCTGCACACGCGCGGCAACCAGCCGCATATGTCCAGCCGATGGAATCGCAGCCAGTTCGCGTTCCTTCTCATGCTCCACCGAATCTCCTTCGTTCTTCCACGCCAGTCGCACCTTCGGTGGTCCCGCATCCTTGGCATAAAACTCGATGTGTACCTCGCCGTCTTCCCCATCGCGGCTTGGATAAGACACAGGAATGATGCGGCCCTGGTAATCCATGCGGCCGCCAGCCAACAAATCACCCAGCATATAGAAGAAGTTCTCGGTGTTGAAGAATGTATCTTCCTGCAAGCCTTCAAGCGACGAGATGCGCTCCTGCTCAATGCCAATCTGGTAGTCAGGTTCGCTCAGCTTGTACGAGACCTTCAACGTGTCGAAGAGTGGTTGAAACTCAACGAGCGGTTTCCCGTCATACTGCGCCATCACGATCTTAAAGACCTTCGGCAAGGTTTGCGATTGATAGTGATCCCAGAACAATTCGATGTCCGATGCAATCCGTTCATCGACGAGACTCTTGCCGCCAGCCGTAAGCGTTACCCAGCCCGTCTCCACTGTCACCGTCTCGTATTCAGGGAATTGATCGTTATAAGGCCGCGAGACTGTCTTCACTGTGAACTCACGAGAGAGAATCTCTTTGCCATCTGCCCCATAAGCATGGACTCGATAGGTAGGGCCTTTGTCGTCCTCCATCTTCGCAATCTCAATATTCTTGAGCGGAATCTGCAGGTTCTTGGCAAGCATCTCATCCACAGGAAAAAGCTCCTGGTTCCACCGATAAAGAGATCGCATCGTCGTTTGCTTCGTCGGATCGGGGTAAAGTGCAAACTCAATTTTGATCTTTGCGACACTCTTATCCTTCAGTATTGGTTGAATCTCATCCACCAGCCAGCTATATCCGGATTTGTAAGTGCACAACACAATCACTTCAATCTGCGCTGGATCAGCACCCGCCTGCTTGAGTAGATCAAATAATTGCTGCTTGAGCTTGACGCGCTCCTCAGGACCTTCGCTGACACGAACCTCCAGTTTTACCGGCTGCCCCTTCGGAAGATTTCCGGCCGCTTTGCGAACCACTTCCATCATCCGCTTGCCTTCCCATGGAATAGTGAAATCATCACGGAAAGTCGGCTCGGCCTGTTTGAACGGAATGATCTGAGAGATATTGTGCAGGTCAGGATCACTGTTGCAGCACTTCGTGCCCGCATGTAGATTACCTGTCTTCACTTCAACGTGCTGGGTCTTTAGTTTCGCTGCGATCTCGTCACGCACGAACTTCGCAAGTTTCGGGTCCGATTCGTCCACATCAATCTCAGCCGTCGCTGACGCAACTTTCTTTCCACCCGATGTTGCTTCATTCATCCAATCGTCCAGCAAGAACAAAGCTGCAGTCGCCTGGCCGGCACTCGATCGCAAAGAGAAAAACTTTGCCAAGTCAAGCCGCATCTCCTCGAGACTAAGAAACTTTTTGGACGTCTCCCACAGATAGGGCAACCGCTGTGACGCGTAATCGAGTGCAGCTGCGCTACCTGCTGCGTCGCCCCGTACAAGCAGAGCTGGATTTGCACCGAACGCACGATCTACAACCTGCAACTCGCCTTCCCCCGGCTTCAACGCGGAAAGTCCAGCCGTACCATCTTTTGAGTACTGCCCCGCCAGAATCTTGTCCAGTGAAGTACCACCGGGAGCGCCGATCAAATCTTTAGCGTGTTGTGTCAGGGGCGACTCGCCGCTGATCACAGCAACACTTCGAACTTGAACCGTTGAAGTGCCCGTATCGGGAAGCGCAATGGGCAGTGTGATGCCCGTCGTCTCCAACCCAAGCCTCGCCGCCAGGTTGGCCATTGCAATCCCGGATTCTCCAGCTGGCACATAGAGCTTTGAGGCAACACTCTGCGGAACAAGATTTCGTTGATTGCCAGTCAAAAGCCCATGGATCCCATAGAGTTCATGCAGATCAAGCAGCCGTGGAGCACCTGTCCCTTCGCCTCCTTCGCCGGAGCCTCCTCCGCCCGATGGTCCCGCTGCTGGAGTCCCGGCACCGCCTCTCAGTCCGCCACCACCGAGAACAACCGGCGATCCATCGCTCATCCGCAACTCGATCTCGCGTGCAGTGATCATTCTTAGCGGCGACTCACTCTCACCCGGCTCCAATGCCTTTTTTATTGCAACGGCATCGGCGGTTCCCGTTACCTGCAGTACCGCTCTGCGAATTCCGGGTTGACCACTCTGATAGGTAATTGCGACCAGTTCAACCGAAGCCGACACCTTCTGACTGTCAAGCCGACTATTAATAATGCGCGCGATGCTTTGCAGTTTGTCAGCCTGAGCGCTCCATTGATAAGGCGCTCTCGCTGAATAGGCATCCGCCGCCGCTAATAGTCCCGAGGCATCCACTCCAGCAATCAACAAGCCACCGGATACATTGAAAACTCCGCCTTCGCCAATCCCAAACTCAGCAATCTCTCTATCAGCAGTTGCTGCGGCCCCCGGACCCAACGATTCTCTTCCAACCCATAGACTCGCCTTCTCAGTACTGCAAGCCTTCGCTGCCTCTCCCGACGCGACAACGATCGGTAAAGTCAGCGCGCTAGTCTCATACCCAAGACGAGCCGCGAGATTCGCAGCCACAGCATTCTCTGCCGCACTCGGAGCCTTCGGCACGAAAATGTGACCGCAGACAGAATCGGCAATCTGATCGCCGTTGGTATCCTGCACAATCAGGTTCAGTTGAAAAACGTTCTCGATTGGCGTTTCTGTCTTCGCCTGTTGACCGTACGAACCAACTACGCCGCCGAGCAAATAGCACGATAAAGCAGTTGCAAATGAAACCGGTTTACGCCAGGACATCGACGCCTCCTTATTCGTTGCAGAAACGGAAATTCTAAAAACACTATCCCTTGTCGGCCACCGTTCCCCAGCCACCGGCACCCGGGGTCTCCACTCGGATCAGATCGTTCTTTCCGACATGCAGCGTGCATTTGCCGGGCAACTCCGTTTTATTTCCGCCGGTTGTAATCCAGAATCCTTTGCCCGGTGTGCCATTCTCTCCACCGGCCAAACCGTATGGAGAAAACTTTCTTCGATCACAAAGAAAGGTCACCTGCGCTGGCGTGAGAAGTTCGATTTCGCGTACCAGGCCATCTCCCCCCCGATACTTTCCGGCTCCGCCTGAACCTCTGCGATATCCGTAGGACCGTACACGAAACGGATAGGCATATTCGAGCGCCTCAATCGGAGTATTCAGCGAATTGGTCATGTGGCAGTGAATGCCATCAATCCCGTCCATGCCTGGACGTGCACCCATGCCCCCTGCGGTCGTCTCGTAGTAGGTGAACGGTGCATTGGTGCGATGGTCGATTCCGCCAATGGTCAGATTGCTCATCGTTCCGTAACTCGCTGCGGGAACACGCTCGGGAGCCGCTTTAGCCAAAGCACGCAACAGCGTATCCGTAATACGCTGGCTCGCCTCGACGTTGCCTCCAGCGACCGGCGCTGGCAACTTCGCATTCACAATCGTTCCCAGTGGAGCCGAAACCGTAACGGAGTTCATTAGCCCCGCAGTCGCAGGAGCATCGTCGCTCAAGAGACAACGCAGCATATAAAAACACGCGGAGTAGGTAATGGGATAAACCGCATTCACACTTCCCTTCACCTGCGGCGAAGATCCAGTGAAATCAATCTCTGCGGAGCCATCACCAGGGTCGAACGTAATCGACACCGCTATCCGAATGGGGTCGTCTGTGACGCCGTCTCCATCAAGAAAATCCTCTGCGGAGAAAGTTCCCGCTGGCATCTTCTTCAACTCGGCGCGCATGAGTCGCTCAGAGTACGCTAGCAGCTCATCTACCAGGTTATTTACCTTAGTCAAACCATACTTAGCAACGACTTCCTTGATGCGTTTCTCTCCTACGCGGCAAGCGCCAATCTGCGCAGCCAAATCACCCTCGCGTTCCTCCGGAGTTCGCACGTTCGCCAGGAGCAGAGACAAAACGTCCTGACTCGTCACGCCCCTTCGGATGGGGGAATTCGAATTCCCTCTTGATAAATCTCCTGCGCCGGGCCCATCGATCCTGCATACATTCCACCGACGTCAGCATGATGCGCGCGGGATGCCGTATAAAATGCAGGCTTGCTGGTGTCGCCGATAAATACCGGCATCACCATTGTGATGTCAGGCAGGTGGGTACCGCCCGCGTAGGGATCGTTCAGAATCGCAACGTCGCCCTCCTCGAGCTTCATACTATCCACCACTGCCTTTACCGACATTGGCATCGCGCCGAGATGAACTGGCATATGATCGCCCATCGCAATCACTCGCTCCTGGCCATCAAACAAAGCACAGGAATAATCTCGCCGCTCTTTGATGTTTGGCGAAATGGAAGTGCGTCGCAAAGCCGCTCCCATCTCCTCCGCAATCGAGTGAATGCTGCTCTGAAAGATCGCAAGTTCGATTGGGCTTTGGGGTTCGTTTGCGCCGTTCATGCATGCACCTCAATCACCAGATTGCTCAGACCATCCACTCGCAGAACATCCCCGAGTGGTAGAACTGTCGCGGAACTATACTCGGAGACGATCGCGGGACCAGCAAACGTATCTCCCGGACGCAGCAGCTCCCGGTCGTAAACCCGGGTCTCATGAAAACTATTGTCAAAGTAAACAGGACGTGTGCCGATCAGCGCCTGAGACCCATCACCGTCCTCCAACGCCTGCGCCTTGGCCTCGAACGACTCAGCTGCACTCACCATGCGAACCCGAACATTCACAACTTCAAGGGTTCTCGCCTCATTTGCAAATCCATAGCGACGCTGATGCAGATCATGGAACTGAGCAGCCATCTCCGGCCCGAATGGAACATTCAATTCATACCCCTGGCCCTGATAACGCATATCGACCGATCGAAAGGATTCTCCCGTCAGATTTTCGGCCCGAAACTCTTCTTCGCCCAGCTTCTCCAACCCAACAAAGAATTCTTCGAACGAACCATCGACCGGAAGCATCACAGTCCGAGAATATTCGCGCATCGTATCGGCCAGCAGAATCCCAACTGCCGACAACGCGCCAGGCAAAGCCGGTACCAGCACGCGAGGAACTCGAAGCGTATGGGCCAAGGAACACGCATGAACTGGCCCTCCACCCCCAAAAGCGACCAAAGTAAAATCGCGCGGATCATAACCGCGTTCCACAGAGATCACACGAATAGCTTTGGCCATCGAAGTTTCAATGACCTGCAGAATTCCCGCAGCAAAGTCTTCGACCGTTGCAATCGATCCCTTCGCCTTTTCCATCCAATCCATCATGCGACTACGGTCTAACTTCACCGACCCGCCGAGAAATCGATCGGTATCCAGTCGCCCGAGCGCAAGGTTCGCATCGGTCACAGTGGGCTGCTCGCCAAGTCCAAAGCATATTGGCCCTGGAACTGCACCCGCTGACTCCGGCCCGACACGAAGCATTCCTCCCGCATCAAACCGGGCAATCGATCCCCCGCCAGCACCGGCCGTATGGATATCGAGCATCGGTACCCCAATTGGGATTCCCGAAACGATCGACTCATTACTGATGTGCAAACCACCCGCGCTAGCGTCAACCAGGCAAACGTCGGTTGAAGTACCACCCATATCGAAGCCAATGATTCGATCAAACCCTGCGAGCGAAGCCATCTTGTAGGCACCGATCACTCCACCTGCAGGTCCGGACAGCACCGTCCGCACCGGCTCTGCGGCGGCGACCTTCGCAGAAATAATGCCCCCCGACGATTGCATCACTTCCAGTCTTGCCTCGTCGTATCCACTTTCAACACTGGACGCAAGATTCGTTAGATAGGCGCCCATCTTCGGTGCCAGATATGCATTCGCCACAACGGTGGAAGCACGTTCATATTCGCGAAACTCTGGCAAGATGCGATGCGAGATCGACAGTGGCAGGCCCAG
>Ga0206920_1123_pt1 | contig 17753 bp, 18 predicted proteins | sample Alteio_BWOrgHeat_65_FD_152934 | JGI IMG/M metagenome (GOLD analysis project Ga0206920, IMG submission 152934) | Enriched cells from forest soil in Barre Woods Harvard Forest LTER site, Petersham, Massachusetts, United States -... | ecosystem: Environmental > Terrestrial > Soil > Temperate forest >...
CGGTTGTACATGCTGCACCTGACAAACTTGGCAAGCAGTGATCTTCAAGCTTACCTCACCAACAACGTTGGTTTGTCCACAACCGATGCGGCAAGCGCCACGTCGGTCTTAAACAACTTCAAGACTGCGTATGCCAGTGTAGTCACAACCTACAACAATGGGGTTGTTGCCGGGGATGACCCAAGCAACGATGCCTTCAACACATCCATTGCTAGGGTTGCGGCTTCAGGCTACGCAGGATTTCAGACCGCTTTGTCTAGTGGTGGTTATACGTCTTTGGCCTCTGATATTCAGAGCGCCAAGAACTTCATGACGGTAAGCAACTCACCACAAACTGCAATGGCGTGTTGCTACAACTCGGTTGAAACTCACACGCTCATCATCGTCAGCGAGGCCGGGCCAACACCCCACTTCAAGCTTGCCACCTCTATGACGCTTGAAGGAAGCAACGGCAACAACGCGGCCAACATCTTTCACACAGGCAACGTGACCATTCACATCGGCAACGAAGGGGCCATCACGCAGGGAACTCAACACGTACCAACGTATTACATCAACCTGCAAGCAACGGCCTACTTAGACAGCAATTCTGACACCTGCCTTTTTGGTGGTGGTCAGGGTTGTGATGACACGTCTGAAAGTTCCGTGTACTGTACCGTGTGCAGTTGCAATGCCTTCCTGTGGCCTGCGCCTGTTGTGCGTTGGGAGATTGCCTTCACGAAGGTTGCTGAGACAGGTGGACCGAGAGGTGCATGCACCACCATTGGTGGTGTGGTGATGTGTATGTATCCTGTGCGTAATTGGTGCAACAGTTCAACAACTCCACCTGACCATAACTTTACGAATGGGTTTGTACAATCAGCCAACCTAGAGGGTTATTGGAACACCTATGCCGTGGGAATGAATCAACTTGGCGTATGGTTTTGGTTTCCACCCACCATCGCACTTCCGTTGGATCAAACGGCAACACTTGCGTGGTGCACCAAAACGTAGTTGACGGCTGACTACGAGATCGACCTAGCGGTAAGGGAGTAGCACATGAGAACATTATTGGTTTGGCTTCGCATTATTGCTCCGAAGCTAATTTTTGTCGGGGCTGATAACGTAGACGTGGCAGCATTGCAATCTAAGCTAGGGCACGGATACTACGTCGTGCCTGTGGCTACCTGCGGTGCACCCGTGGCTGTACACGAATCGGTACTGAAGTTCTAGGCAAAAAAAAAGAGCCCCACTCAAGGAGAAATCCTTGGGTGGGGCTTTTGTCGTTTCTACTTCATTTTCTCAAACGCTGCGATGGCCTTGCTTAGGTTCTTCCACAGCGTGGACTTGGGTTCCGCCTTGGCGAGTCGCTTGCGGAGCGCGGTGAGTACGTCATGCTTGAACAGAGGATCGCGTTGTGCGCGTGCCGCGATGAGTTGGCCGAGCGATGGAGCCATGGGAATCACCTCAGAAATGGTTGCGGGGGTGGGATTCGAACCCACGTCGTTTGCCTTATGAGAGCAGGCTGGAACCACTCCAGTCCACCCCGCAATGTTTACAGCTTGTAGTTCAATACTTCTGCCTCTGTCTTGGAGATAGACAGTGCGCGTGCCAGATCACCAGCTGCGGCTTTCGCCCCGTGGTTGCTCTGCACCCTATTCAGGCACCAGTTGAGAGCTATACCCCACGTGTGCCCTTCCAGCGCAGCTCTGTAGGAACGCGCCGAGATAGTCTCACCGGGACGCCCACGGAAAATGACGTTGAAGAACTGGTCGAGTGCTACGAGTACACGGTGGGCGTATCCCTCAGCTAGCGCTTGCTGCATTTGCTCTTGTACGTCGATAACGTCTGGAGTCATGGCTTAACCTTGTAGTAATTTCTGCCACCACGACTGGGCGGTTGGTTGAGATTTTCCGGCGAGGAACGCTTTGCCGTATCGTACGCCCAGCAGGTGCTTCACACCGAAGATCACCGGGGCGATTAGCCCACCGTACGCTAGGGGAAGGTTGTGAAATACCGTGGCGCATAGCGCCGAGGGAAGAACACAAAGCGCAAGCACTACGCTATCGCGCAGGTAGAGCTTCACGGCACTGGGCTTCTGGTTGTCGCCAATGAGGAACGTGTTGGTTTCTACTGCGCCTTTCGCAAAGCATTTCTCCGAGGTGATTACGTCTTCGATGTCACACGCTACGGCGAAAGCAAGCGATGCTACTAGCAATGGGATGTACATTGGTTCTCCTATGGAATTTTGGCAGGCCCTGATGGTTTCGAACCACCAACCTCTTGGATCAGAGCCAAGCGCTCTACCAGTTGAGCTAAGGACCTATGGCATGCAATGCAGGACTCGAACCTGCGTCCCACCGTTTTGGAGACGGGGATAATAGCCGCTATACCAATCGCATGTGTTTGAAAGTTTGCCCCCTGCGGTTACCGCCCTACTGGGGCTTAGCCGTATTAGGTCAGGGGGACTTCGGCGCTAACAGCAGGGTTATCGTTGCGCCTTTACGCTGTGGTAGGGACCAGTAGTCCCTCACAGATATATGGTGCAGGCAGAAGGACTCGAACCTCCGAAGGTCCGTAGGACCGACTGGTTTACAGCCAGTTGTCGTTGCCGCTTGAGCTATACCTGCATATTTAACTGCTTGAGTTGGTTTTGGTCGTCACTATGTTGTAGCAACCTACTGTGACCTGTGAGCGTTGCGACATGAGCGTATAGTACGCGTCTGACACAAGCACTGTGGCCCTTCCTCCGCTCAGTGATATGACCTGTCCGCGAAGTGCTACGCCGTCTCCGACTGCAATCAGTCTACCGTTGCTGTCGATGTTGTTGTTTGGTATTGCCATGTGTTGCTTCCTTGGTTGCACGCCGCTGGCCGTGTTGGTTTGAATTACAACGGTATAGGGTAGCCCCAAGGGTCCTGCTCTAAGAATTACAGTTCTGCATACGTTCTGGACGCTGCCCCCTGCATTTGAGCAAGTGAAAATTCGTTGGGCGGTAATTTGTACGTGCCGCCCTTAAGCGCCCTGCGCTCCACGGTCCCTATGTTTCCAGCCGCGCCTCTTATGCCACGCAATTGCCTACGGGACGTGCTGGCTTTCTCCGCAGAAGGACCCAGCGCCTTAGTGTTACGGAATGGGGTGACCTGTGGAAGTCGAATCCACCAAAACTGCTTTCACAGAGCAGTGCGACGTTCCCAGAGTCGCCAAGGTCACAGTCTAGCGGGCAAAAGCCATTTCCAGACGTTTTTAGCCCTGAAATTTGCTGGGATGGGTCATTGCCTACCCCAGACTTAGAAACGCTCAGCACGGGCAGGGAAACCGACCTAGCCAACGAGTTTGGAAACTCGGTAAGTGCTGTTTGCGAACGTCCCGCCGCCGTAGCAGTGGGATTTTATGTATCTTTTGAGGTGGTCATTGAACGTAAACCATTCACCAAGAAGGCGATAGGGGTCAAACTTGGCATGTAAAGCCGCTTCCTGCTCCCTGTCGGCCTCTTTGATGGTTCCGAGCACAGTAAGAGGGTAAGGGTTTCCCGTGGACAGCATAGCCATCCGCTTCCACAGGCGTGTCTCGTCCCGTACCCACCCTATCTTGACTGGCCCCTTCGGGCCGTTGCACTGCACAAAATAGACCATGGTCTAGTGCCCCGTGAGGATCGTGATTACGCCTCTGGTGACTAACCCAGCCACGTACCCTGCCTCGAACCAGTGCATCTTACTCTTTCTGGCTTCGGCCTTGACCGTGGCTATCTGCGTGGCGCATACCTTGGCATTGTCGGCCAGCTCCGCGTCCTTGCCTGTCACCAACGTGTTTAGAGTGGTGATTTGCGTGCCTTCCGACGCCACAAGCTTCTGCGCGTTCTCCAACTGGGTATGCTCGTTCTCAATTTGAGAACTGAGAACGGGGACCTTCTCCAGTTCCTGTACCGTAGCTACCGCCCCAGCGCTATCCAAAGCCACGCCACTTGGTGTAACCGTGGGTTTAGCCTGCGGCACTAATGTAGCCCAACGGTTGACCAATTCACTTGGCGGCAAACTGGCGTCCGTCTTCTGTCTCTGGGACAGCGCGGCGGTTAGCGTAGCGTTCGCCTGTTCAAGCGCTTCGTTCTGCGTGGCGACTTGCTGAGCGAGTGCTTTATACTGCTCGTGCTCTTGCAGTGCCAACGTAGCGGTGGCCGCGTCCTTCTCAGCTTGTACCTTAGAAGCTTCCGTGGCTTGTGCAAGTTGTGCTTGATCATGGTGAATGATAAGCGTATCAATTTTACCGATACCGAACCAAAGCACAAGCCCAGCGATTACCGCAAGGATCAAACGCTCGTGTTTCTCGATCCATGTGAAGTAGATGTGCCAATCGCTGGGTAGTGGTGTGGGTGTTGTTGCCATGTCTGAGTCTCCTTGTGTTTACTGCTGTAGTTCTTTGATCAGGTCGTCCAGTGTAACCGTGCGCGGTTCCTTCAGGTTCAACTGTGCGTTGGACGCAGAGTCGTCCCCTGAGATGATGCGCAGTTGTTCTGGAGTGAACGACAGGGCGAATCCCACCGCTTGGTGGATGTTCTCTTCCTCGTCCGTATCCGAATAGGTGACCAGCGCTACGATGTCCCCATCGGTGCCGTATACAGCTGAGCCGCTGTCCCCGGGGATCACTGGGATGTCAAACGTTGCCATACCGTCCCGTGCGTCCAGTTCGCTCGTGTCCCCACCGTTGCCCTGTTTGATCACGTGACCGAAGTAGGTGTGTTGGGGGAAGTCGCGCCCACCGTCGCCGTACGACGTGACCACCTCGCCTATGCGTGCTTGGCGCTCTTTGATGGTAACAATGTCGGTGAATGCGGGGCCGTCTAAGTGGACAATCGTGTGATCGCTGCCGTCTTCAACCTTGCCGATGATGTGATATTTCTTCACGGACAGGTCGAGGGAAATAGTCGTGTAGCCTTCGTCGGTGCAATGCGAGGCGGTTAGCAAGGCGTGAGGACCCACTGCGGTACCCGTGCAGTAGCCTGCGGTGCTGTTCCCGTTGTAAAACGCAATCATGTGCGTGGCTGTGCGCTCAGGTGTAATGGGCGCGATGAACTTCTTATGCTTCAGGTGGAGGAGAGGCAGGTGCAGAGCACCTACGAGTAGTGCCGCCGCAAGGACTAGGCACTTGGTTAATTTCTTCACTACAACCCCAGAGACAGAGCATTGCTTATATTCCGCGCCTTCCTCGTTCGAAGCCCTCTGTTCGCGGTAAAACAAAAGCCCCTTCCCGTGAAGGAAGAGGCTTGGGTGTTAACTTTTGAACTGTGGGTAATTCTCCAGCAGTTCATCAAAGCAAGTCACGGCACCTTCAAGGAACTCGCTCAGCGTGCCATCGTTCGTGAGGATAATGCTCCAGTCCTCAGGCGACACGTCATCGAGCGCTGTCTCCGAAGCGTGTGTGCTTGGCGGAAGCCCTGCACGATCCACGCGTACCGTTTCTCCGTACTCAGTAACGAACGCCATCTCGTTGGGGAAGCGCATGTCAGTGATCAGAGCAATCTGTGGTTTCTCCAACTCGATTCGCTCAGCCAGTCGCTTCACCCAATAGTTGTCGTCCAGTTCTCGGCGGAACTCTGTGCCCCACCACTGCAACAGTGTACGCTGCTTGCCTAGTGGGTATTGCTCGTTGACTTCTCCGTTGGGATCGTAGGTGACCCACTCTGGGAGAGTAACGTAGCATCCCGGGCGACGTACAAAGCAGTAGTTGGAACTGAACAGGTTCTTGATGCCGCCTGCACGCCGTGCTTCCTGCTCAACCTCTGCGCGTAGTGCGTCCGCAAAGGAGTACTTGCGAATGTCGTAGTACTCATGCTCAGGTTCCCTTGGCTCTCCCATTACTGTGTGTGAGCCAATACCCTGAAGACCACGACGCTTAATAATCTCGGCCACCGCTGTGTCTTTGCCAGACCGTGCGCGATAGCCGAATCCGAATACAACTGAGTCGATTGCCATTACCGCAGTGTCACCTTCCCAAGCGATTTCAGCTTGGCGTTGAGTTGGTCTTTCGTTAGGTCGTAATCCCCAGACTTAAACAATGCAACGCCGGGGCTCACAACTTCTCCCAAGCCGTATGTGTAAGCCGTGCCTTGGGTGCGGATGCTGTATTCCTTTTGTTCCACTGAGTCTCCCATTTCTTTAGGTACTTGATTGCTGCTTTCCGTAGACGCTTGCTTTCCACAAGGTGAAGCCCACCGTTGCAGCTGGGGCATAGGAGCCCTCGTCGTTGCTTGGTTTCGTGGTTATGGTCGTCGTACGGGTGTTTCATCTTTCGCTTGCAGATCGCACAGCGTCCGCGTTGCTTGTCCATACGGAGCGCTATGCGTCTCTGACGAAGCTTTCTTTGTTCTTGTCTGTTCCAGTCTGGGTTCTTTGCGAACCAGTCTTTGGTGTTTTTGTAGCGACAGGTCTTGCATCCGTAGCCGCACCCTTTGCCGTCTCCTCGCAACTTCCTGTTGGACGGTTTCTTGGAGTGACCACATTTGAACTTTCCGTACACTAAGCTCTCCATCTCCCGGCATACATTGTGCAGATTGTCCTCTGCCCGTTGGGGTAGGTAATTATGTGAGAGTTTGTCCAGCTGCTGGGTCCTCTTGCGTAATCCCATTTCAGCTTTGTGCTGGTCCCTGCAACGTAAAGTCCATTGAATATCCCTGCGCTGTGCGTGTGTGCGGTGTTGGCTCTGCGTCCTACCTTGTTCAAGTTCTGCGGGGTCCCACGTTGTCCGTTCGGACCAAGGTGACCGTGCATGCCACATTCTATCTTGCCGTTGCAAATCTGGAACGGCTCGTCTGTGCGCAGGAACTTAATCTCAGGTGGGCAGTTGAACCGACGCATGGCCCATTCCAGCATGTGGAATTTTATGCGCTCATCCCGCAGGTTGTCCTCTATGCCTTGATACGTCGCCTTCTGTGCGTCTAAAAAGAAGATGGTGTTGGCGGGGTCCTTGCGGTAGTCGGCTTCTTGCAGCCACTTCGTGATCCAGCAATCGTGGTTCGAGTCCACTACGACCACTTTGCTCCATGGTCGGTTGTACGCGGCAACCTTTTCAATCGTGCGCTTCACTTCGGTTTCTACCGAGTGCAAGCCTCGCAGGTATGCCTTGTACTTCGCGTGTGGGTTCTTCGCCTCGTGGTGGTTCACACTCACGCCCTCCATTACATCGTGGAGGAATTGATATTCCGGCTTCAGGTAGTCTAGCATGTCTTGCGAAAGCTTCTCTACGACAGGATCGAGCATTGTCGCGTGGAGATCGCCCCAAGTGATGGCTTCTACCGAGTGGCCTGTTGTTACCTTTCCGTCTACGACCAAAACGTCGAGATCGCGTAGTTCACACGTTGCGTGTGCCGCGCCGACTTGCCGTACCCACCAGTTTCCCTCAGAGTTCACTTCCACGACGAGACAGGCGTATGCGTGGTGATGCTCAGCGATAAGCCCTGCCTTCTTTTGGATGTAGTTCTGAAGTGTGACGGTTCCAGTGGTGTAGTTGAGCTTCGTGCCTTCTCCCTGCATGGTTGCAATGCTTCTCATTGCCAACTTAACATGGGGGAAGATGGCCGACTTGCGATGCGAATACGTTTCTAAACTGGAGAGTGGATCGGGAGCTGTGGGGATGATGTTCATCTCTCCACACCAGACCAGACCTTCACCCAGCTCTACCCTATCGTCGCAAATGTACGGCTCAATTTCTGGATCAAACCAGAGTTCTTCTTCTACGGGTTTTACTGTGTCCTTCTTAACAGCCAGCTCACCAAAGTGATTCTGGTTGTACGAGAACGTTCCTACCATTATCTTCGCTTCGTAGTGCGCTGCCAGTGCCTTGAGGTTGTGCCAGAATGGCAGATTCACGAACGTGTTGTTCTGGGCACTTGTCAGGATGAAGCGTTTGATCTTGTTCTTGGTAGGAAGCTTTGCTGGCTCTTCGATTGTCCCTTTTACAGTGCCAGCTGCGATGGGCTTCTTGATGCCTCCCATCTTTTCAATGTGGTGGTGAACGGTGCCACGTGCTAGGCCCATCTCTTGGGCCACCTTGGCTACGTTCCCTCCGAATTGGTTGTAGAGTTCAGCGATGCGTTCGCGTTGCTCTTCTGCGTGCTGCTTACGTGCAACGCTCTTGCCGCTGTTGTCTTCTACTTGTCCCATTGGCTCCTCGAATTGAGTTGTGCAACGGTTTAATTGTAGCACACCATTTAGAAAATGTATACCATTATTTCTTAGCGGCGGCTCTGCGGGTGCGGGGCGCTGGGGTGAAGGCTTTGAGGTACCCTGTCTGCTCAGCCAGTTCGATCCGTACGCCGTCTAGGGCGCTAACGGCCTTGCCGAGCAGTGCTATCTGTTCCACGCCTTGATTCTGCAAAGTTTGTAAGCAGTTTGTACGCTGCTGCACGAGTTCTGTGCGTATTGCGGCTTGTTCGTCTTTCAGAGCCGTCCATTCTTTCCGTGCCTTTCGAAAAGGCCACATGATGACTCCAGTTATAATCAACCCCACAACTGACTTGATTGCCAGCGGGGCTATTTGACTCAAAAGATCGGGGTTCAACGCCTCGTCTCCTACCTGCTTAAATTTGTGTCCATGGAGTGTTTGTCCCGGGCATGAGGCCACCCGTCACGTCAACAAACGCCTCAAGCTGATTGCGCAGTGCAATGAAATTAGACTGCTGTGTGGTAAGTGGTGTGCCTGTGAGGGTGCCTCCTCCGGTTTGTGTACCGTATGTGTAGCTCCATACACCTGTGGAGAGACTGAACTGTACAGTTAATTGATAACCGTTTGCAAGGGCTGCTGGTCCTTGATTCAAGGAGTTGCTCACCAACGCCGTGCCGATGTTGTACACGACCGTCACCGTTCTGGCTTGGAAGTTATAAACACAGCTTGTTGCCACACCTATAGTGTCTGTTTCTGTGACCCCATTTATGGTGAATGCCACAGGGGTTGTTAAGGTGATCATCTACAGTGCCTCTACTTTGAAGTTGTACTCGTACGTGCCTGTTCCGCTGAATGCTATGGCGTACTTGATCGCAGTTCCAGAATTACACCAGATTTCTGTACATCCCATTATAGGTGTAGTCGTAGTGCTTCCTGTTTGTGTAGCAAGCGCTCCAGCTGCGTTCTGCATAGACATAACCACTGACTGTGCTACCCCGTCTTTATCGGCGTAGGTCAACGTTACCGCCCCTGCTACAGGAGAGGTGGTAGCTACGGTGATCTTAAGGTAACAGGTGATGCGATACATACCCGCCGCCACAGGCGCTGCTAGGAGGTTTGTGGCTGCAATCGCAGCAGACGCTGTGCCTGTGGTTACAATCCCAACCTCTGTAGGTATGCCGTTTCCTGTTAATGCGATGCTGTTGTACTCCGTGGCTACACCGCTGCTGTTCACAGCGAACTTTGTGGTGCCTGCATTGATGCCGCCTGTAGATGTCAACGTAGCAGCCTGCACAGTTCCAGTAGCCGTTATGGCTGCTGCGCCAACTGTGCCCGTGAAGGAGGGTGAAATAGAGAAAGTCAGCAACCCAGTGCCAGTGGCCCCTGTGCTGGTTACACCCTCTATGGTTTGGTGCCCTATAAACGTGTTGCCAGCGTCTGTTCTAGCAATAGAAGCTGACGATGAGGGGAAGGTCATCACAGTTCCATCTGTACCTGCTAGGGTCAAGCTGTTGCTCACGGAGAGTGTCTTACCTGACGTGATTGTCAGAGTTCCGGTAGAACTTGTTACAGTTAACCCATTAAGTGTGGTAGCAGTTGCTACTCCCAATGCAGGTATGGCTGCTTGTGGCACCATGCCTGTTAAATCGGAGTGCGCTTGAGGAATAGAAACACTAGTTGCATCCCCAATGTTTATGTTTTGCATTTACAACGCCTCCACTTTAATGTGCAACTCGTACGCCATGGCCGTAGTGGTTTGAACGCTCGTGTAGCCATACTGATATTGTATGTTGGTGCCTGTCTTTGCGTAGACTACTATGCTTCCGCCCAAAGCTGTACCTGTGGTGTTAGCCGAGCTAGTCACACTGTTTCCGGCCACAGTTGTTTTGACAACTGAATCGGTGGGTGATGTGTACAGCACTTGGAACCCGTTGGAGCCCCCCAGCACTGAACTCCCGTCTGATGCTGTAGTGATTGCTGCGGACCATGAAATGCGATACATACCAGTGGCAGTTGTTGCATATACCGTAGTTGCAGATATGGCTGCTACCTGTGCCGTAAGGTCGCTGACTGCCAGCTCTGCTGGTACACCTCCGCTTACTGTTGCTACACCGTTGTACTTTATTACTTTTCCAAAGGACAAACTTCCTGTCGTATCCCCGGCAGTTGCGTTTCCAAAAGCAATGGAGCCTGCTCCCAGCCTTGAGATTCCTGTGTCTGGCGTGCCGTGCACTGTTGTGGTGGATGACCACACTGCGGTGACTCCTGAAGGCCATACAGTTTGCAGTTGAACAGTTGGGCCTCCGAAACCAAACACCGCAGAGCCGTTATACTGATTTACCTTCAGTACGTTGAAGGTTGCTCCGCTTGGATCAATGGAAAATCCACAGCCAGTTATGCCTACTGCAACCCCACTAGAGCATAGTACGTTTGGCACAGACAACGTGGTATTGCCGCCTGAAGAGCTGTTAGCAGTTGCCCCAATCTGAAGATTACCAGCGGAAGTGCGAGACAAATAAACGTCGCTATTCCACGATATGTTCATACTGGTGGTAAGACTAAGAGATGCTGCGCCACTTGATCCGCTGTGTGTTAAGTTTAAATTGCTGGCCCCGTTCGTGCCTGCTACCAAAGAGCTTCCTACGGTCCATGTGTCTGCTGCCGAGGCTGCGCCTGTCCAGTAGTTAGCTGCCAATTCTAGCAGAGGAGATGCGTTGGTAGTTCCAGAGGTTGCTGTAGTGGTGTTAGCCCACAGCCATGCTACGTTTGTAGTTTGGTTAAACGTAGTAGTGTTGGTTCCATTTGCTAACGTTAGGTTTCCTGCTGCATTTCCTATAGCGTTCCATATCACAGTGCCGCTTGGAATGTCAGCAGCGACTAGTGCGCGGAACGTTGGAGCGGCGGCTGATCCAGTCGCAGGCCCAGCGAGCACTGTGTTAGCAGTCTGATTAGCCAGTGACAACGTACCGTTAGCGCCAATCGTAGAGGTGAATACGGTGCCGTCTGCTACGTTAACCAACACACCGCTGCTTGTAGACAGAGTGAGGGTAGGCGTAGCTGCACTGGCAGGTGCTGTGATGGTGAATTTTCCAGACGCTGTGCTGCTGGCAAGTGCGATGGTCCCGGTAGAAGCTCCGGGTATACCTAGCACAGGGGCCGTGGTGTATGCTGGTGCGCCTGAGGACGTAGTGTTGTTGCCAAACACTGTTCCTCCACCTGCGTTGCTTAGAGAAAACGACAACGCTGGTGTGGTAGTTGGATTGGCTACCGTGGTGGTAAACAGTGGGCTCAATGCCCCTGCACTAAACGTAGTTACCGTACCGCCACTAGACGCAGGTGTGGCCCATGCTGGTGCTCCTGCTACTACAGTTAGCACTTGCCCTGTCGAGCCTATAGCCAGCCTTGCTGGCGCTGGTGTGGAATTTTCGTAAATTAGGTCCCCAAGTGTAGTCATGGGGTTGGTCATAACAGCTATACCGTTAACAAACAGTCCGCTTGCGTTCAGCGTAGCTGAGCCTTGTGCTCCACCTGTAGTGGTTTGTCCTACTAATATCCCTGCATCAGCTCCCATGTACGTTATGCCAGAGCTATCCAAATGCAGAGAACCATCGGAGCCATTCAAAATTACGTCGGTATCGCTTTGGTTCTGAAGCGTAACAATCTGGGATGTTCCAGAGCCGGAAATTTGTAAAACATTGTTTCCGTCTGCCACTAGTAAAAACTGTGATCCAGTGCCTGCGGCAATAGTTGCATCAGCTGCCCAGTTTAGCCCTGCTGCGCCGTCTATCCAAATATCTGGCGTGCCAGCTGTAGAGCCCTGCAGGTACCAGTCTTGTAGATTGTCTCCCTGCAAGTTGCCGAATACAGATAGAGCGGCTAATCCAGTGGCGGAAGATGCTGTATCTGTAATGCTCACTTCTCCGTTAGATGGGTTTAGAACGAATGATGCCAACCCTCCAAACGTAGTGCTGTTAACTTTGTACTGTATAGAGTGATTTGGCCCACCGGGGGAGCCTCCGCTTGGTGTAGTGATGTACGCTGAGACGTTCCCTGAGCCGTCGAACTGCCACGTCACTAGGGTATGCCCTGAGGGCGCTGCCGGGGTGGTCCCGTTGAAATTTGGGTTGGTGATGACCGAGCCATTTACCTTGACTGACGACCCTCCACCTGTTCCAATAGCTGCATCAGCAAGGACAAAATTCTCGGCAATTATTGGGTCCATGCCCTTCAGCGAGAATCCTACGTTAGGCGTAATTGGGTCAGAACTCTGTGAGTAGTACGCTGGTAGGCCGTTGTATCCCTGTGAACCCATGGTGTTCTCCTAGTATTGGCGCGTTGCTTGGCGCAAAATGTGCTTTAGATGGTCGGACATCAAAGGTGTCTCGGGCGTCTCGCCTTCGGTTCCCTTCACAGCCTCACCTTTGTTGTCGGGAGCTACAGGGTGTTCCACGTTAATCTCTGTGCTCTCCGATTCAACTGCTGGGGCAACGCTTTGCGACTGCATAGCCTTGCGGTGTTGCTCTTCGATGAATTCCTGATTGGCAATGGCAGTGCGCAACCATTCCAACTTTTCCTGCTGTAATCTCTTCGCTTCGTCAGCTGCGGCTAAGTCACTCTCCAGCTGCTTGCGTTGTCTGAGTTCTTCCTGAGCCTTCTTCTGTTCGGCAAGTGCTTCGGCTTCCTTCTTGGCTTTACGTTCCGCCTCCAAAGCCTGATACTTACGTAAGTTCTCTGCGCGTTCCATTTCGGCCAGCGCGTTGCGATCTGCTACTTCCTGTGCGAATCTCTCGGCTTCTTCTTTGCGTTGTTTGTCTAAGGTTGCAATGCGCTCTTTGAGCTGTTCCTGTAACGTCTGTACGTCTTCCATTTCATCTCCTGAGTTCTTAAGAAGCACACGGCTTTTACGTGGCTGCTAGGAATTCCACCTAATATCGAAACCTTAGATTTCGATCTTGCCGATTGCCAGACCAGAGCCAGTGATGGCCGTGAACTTAAATCTGAAGAATCGGTAATTGAGGATGTTGACTCCACCGGGGTTCTGTGCGATGTTACCGGGGGTTGCGCTAGGTGCCTGTAGATCGGCTCCCGACTGCCACGTCTCCGAGGTTCCGGCTCCAGTTACTGCCGCGAACGTATGGATGGTTGTGTACGCGCTGTCCAAATCAACGTCTGCGCCTTGCAGCACGGCTGTAATTGCTGATAGGGTTCCGCCCGAAGGTAGAATCAGATTTGCCGTGATGGACTTGCCTTCTTGCATCTCCGGGTTGTTGAATGGAATTGCAAGTGGTACTGAGGAGTACGTTGAGCCAGATACTGTTTCTCCAACTTCTGGCTGCTGGATGATAACCTGTCCACCATCTGCGGTGTTGCTTTGTGTGGTACTCGTAATGGTGACTGTGACTGTGCATACGCCAGCGTCGTTGCATGACACGGTTAAAATGGACGCGTTGGTTACGTTGAAATTGTTGCTGTTGCTTTGTCCTACTGCGCTAATCAGTGCTCCCACAACTGGAATGTTACCAGAGATGATCTGGAACACAATGGTACCAGTGGTTGTAACTCCGCTGTTGCTGATCACGTTGCCAAGCGTTGGCCCGGTCTTGTCGTTGTAGCTGCCTAGCAAATATGAAGGCGTTCCCGCGACTGCTAGCTGAGGCGAGGGCTTGAATGGTGATAGTACGTACTGGCTCATTGTTGATTCCTTCCGCCCGATTCTACGGGCTCCTTCAGGTTAGAGCGGGGCCACTCGCGTAGCCCCACTGTGCGTTACTTTAGCTTCTTCAGTCCTGACTTCTTCTCGCCTAGTTTCTTTAGGCCAGCTTCTTCAGTCCCGTACTCTTCGGGGTTGAACCCAGCGTCTTCATCTTCATCGTTGAAGTTGAGGTTCCCTGACTTGGGAGGGGGGATGGTGCCTTTTCCCCGTGCTCCTTCGATGCGAGCAGCAAGTTTCCTAATACTCCCTTCAGTAGTAGGGCTAGCTCCTGAGGTGATCGCTGGTTTTTTTCCGATTGCTCTAAGCTTTGCGTCGAGTTGTTCATGGTTCACTCCTAGTTGCTGTAGTTGCTGCCGTATTTCGGGATCAAGTGCGAGTATGTCTGCGAAATCTTCTGATCGTCTACGTACATCCTCGGGTAAAGTTTCACCTTTCTCCGTGAACGTTTTGGTAAACGCCCAGATTGCAGCCTGTGCTTCGGCGGGTTCCCAACCTAGAGCTTTTGCCGCTTCTCGCGTGACAACTGCTAAGGGATGGTATGAGTTTGCCTTAGCTATTTGCTTGGCATCCAGACCTCCGAACAACGCTTGCCAACCATCATTGGTGACATAGTTCAAGTACCCATTGAGGTTTTTAGCAAAGCTGGGAACTTTGAAGTTAGCGTTCTTAGACAGGTCAGGCCATAGTGGATCGCCTGCCAATGCCTTCATCGCATTTGGTACCTTTGCTCCTGATAAAGTCAGCTCATCGTGCAGAAGCTTCTTTAGCTCTTTACCTTCTGGACGACCTTCATCAACGTACTTAGTCCACGCGTTAAGAGCTTCCCCGAGGTTCATCTTTACAGACTGCTGAGGGGACAATGCGGCTAGGAAATCTGTGAACTTCTGACGGTCCCCTTCTTTGAAATATTTTGGGGCTTCTTCTGTCAGTGCGTCGAAAGCTGCGGCACTTCGTTGGTACCACTTGCGTCCACCTTCGCCTGCCTTAGCAATATCCGTGAATTCCTGAACAGATGGTAATTTCTTCAGGTTGTCCACAAACGTCTTGCGTCCAGCTTCGGTTTTGGTTACGCCTGCCTTCTCTTCTTCCGTAAGTTGCTCTTCGGCCAACTTAGGAAGTGCTTTGGTCTTAGCTGTACCCACTCCCGCTGCTGGTGATCCACCACTGACTGTAGGGTTCCCGTGCTCATCAACTGGCGAGCCTTTATCGTTTAGGACAGGGCCTAGGTCACGCACGGCTTTCTCGATTGCTTCTGGCGAGGCTTCGCCGTATGGGATGGCCTTGTAGTCTCCTCCCGGTTTGCCTACCTCAACCAGCACGCCTCCGCTGCTCAATTGCGGTGACATCTTTTGGATGTACTTCAACTGGTCAGCAGTGATGCCAGTTTCAGGGATAGAGAATGCAACTTCTCTCCCTGCTGTTCCTTGGTGTGGGCGTACGCGGATGTTACCCTCGGCAACGAACCTCTCGCGTGGAGGGTTCTTGTCCGTGGCTTTACCGCCTAGCATTTCGTCGTGGATGTTACCTGTGTTCTTTACCCCGCGACCGTCTTTCAAGATGAACGTCAAGTCCTTGGGGTCACCGCTGGACTCTCCATACTTCTTGATAAGGTCATCGCCTGTGGGTAATTTCTTTTCAGGTGCCCCGCCGCTTACCGTTGGGAGTGTAGGCTCCTCTTCTTTGTCGAAGTCAACGTTAACGCTGAAGGGTTTACCTGCAACTGTGCTGTGGTAATCCTGCTTGGCTGCTTCGTCGCCCTCTAGTATGCCTGTGCTTGGGTGTACCGTGTCCTTTGCCAAGTCATGAATGCCCTGCTTCGTCATGACAGAGGCTTGTCCGAATTCACGGCTTACCTTTGCTGCGTCCTTTGGGCTGATGTCTGGAACGAAGAATGAGTTCTCCTTCTGTCCCTCTACATCTTTCACGTGGCCTTCTATTGGGGTGGGTTTGTATCCCATCTTCTCCAACTTGGCCTTCAACTCTCGGTTCTTCTGTGCGTTCTGCTCAGGCGTTGCCCGTTCATTATTTGGGTTCTCGGCGGTGAGCAGTGCGTAGTCTTTATCAGACTTCAGATGATCAATGACGGCCTTAGGGTCGGGAGCGTCTTCCGTGTACCTGTCGGGAAGTATGCCTGCCTTCTGTTCAGGGAAGTCTCCCTTGTCGAAGTAGGCAGCTACCTGTCCTTTGGTCTCCGTGGTCATGGCGGGGATTGCTTCCTTGCTCATCGTCTGGCGGTGAGTGTCGAATGCGTTCTGCTCTCCCTTTTCGCTGAAGTCGTTATCGTGCAGTAGGTGCCCAATGGCATCATGCACGGCGCGGAACATTACGTTGTACGTCTCTCCGGTCTTTGGATCAACTTGGGCCAGTGGGTGATCTTTGGGTAGCTCATTGCCCCCTCGGAACACCTTCATACGTTTGTTGTCCTCGAAATCCTTCTTCATTTCGTCGTAGGACTTGTAAGGGTCTTCGTCTTGTGGCTCCAGCTTGATGCCTGCATTCTCCAGAGCGTTCCATTGCTTCTTGGCGTCCTCTATCAGCGCCGCGTAGCTTTTCTTAACGTCTGGATTTTCAGGATCGTGCTTCATGTCGTCGTAGGCCCTTGCTATCTCTTTACGACGTGGGTCCACTTCGGTTTTGTTGTCTTTTACTTCTCCAAGACCTTGCTGCTTGTTGTACTCTTGTACAACCTTTTTCAGATCGACGGGTTTGGCCGCTGCTTCCTTCATCTCCTGTGCACGTTTCATAACGTCGGAAAGCTTGGCGTCTGGGCCTAGCTCTTGCATGGCGTTCTTAACGTGGTCGGTATCCTTGGTGGAAGTCTTGGCTACATGCTCTTTCAGCTTTTCAGACTCAGTGTCTACTTCCGAGGTTGCGGGGTACCGCTTGTCTGCTTTTTGGCTGAAACCTGTGGCTTTCTTAGGTAATTCCTCGTCCTTTTCGTCGGGTGCTCCACCGCTTACCGTGGGATTGCCGTTTTCATCGACAGGGCCACGTAGGCGTGGGAACTGCTTGGCAGCTCGATCAGCTTTAGCCTTTGCGCTAGTGTCCCGGCTTTCGAACCCGGGCTCACGCTCAGTAGCTTCAGAGGCGCGTCCGATGTTAATCTTCTCGTCCTCGCCCATCTGGTCAGTGATGTCCTTCGCAAGTTGGTCGCGCTCAGTGCGGTGTCTCCGCTCGTCGCGTGCCTTGAAGTCGTACTCGTCTGGATTCAACCCGTGGGCTTTTGCCAGTTTCTTCAAGTTCTCATCGCTCAGTTCGCTTACCTTCTGAACCACCGCTGGATGGTACTCGGCAGCAGACTTCACAGGCTCACGCCCTTCTTCTCCCGCAGGTACTACCTCTTCCTTCTTTGCCTCGTACCCTGTTGGTTCTTCCTTAGGAAGTACAGGCTTCTTTGTCTCTGCTCTGGTAGGTTCAGGGTTGGCCTCGCGTGCTTGTGTTCCTATGTCTCCCGCCTTACCTTTGGCTGCTGGGTTAACAATCTCGTCACGCCGTTTGATCACGTCCTTAACGCTGGCGTCTGGTCCAAGTTCCTTACGGGCTTGCTCCATAGCGGCTGCGTACGCGTCCGTGTCTATTGGCTTCTCCGATTCTGCTCCTGTATGCCCTTCTGTGAACGTTCTCTCGTTCATCTCGCGTAATACTCGTCGTTCGCCTTGTCGTCGCTCGTTCTCTACTGGCACTTCCTCTTGGCGACGATCCTCAGCAGTTGCGCGTTTCTCTATTGGGGCTTCTTCAGCTTTAGCTGTTTCTAGTTGCTTCTGTTCTGGCTCCACTGTAGCGGCTGGGAAGTTCTCGTTCCCCTTAGTGTTCTTCAGGCTCTCTTCAAGCAGTCTCTGTAGGTGCGCACCTTGTGGGTCTTTCTCCACAACATTGCCCTTCTCATCTACTGTCAAATCTGAGA
>Ga0206920_1124_pt1 | contig 17730 bp, 18 predicted proteins | sample Alteio_BWOrgHeat_65_FD_152934 | JGI IMG/M metagenome (GOLD analysis project Ga0206920, IMG submission 152934) | Enriched cells from forest soil in Barre Woods Harvard Forest LTER site, Petersham, Massachusetts, United States -... | ecosystem: Environmental > Terrestrial > Soil > Temperate forest >...
AAAAATTCAACACCCATCATTTTTCAAGGTTCATTATGATTATTTTGACTTCATTCGCATTCTTGGCTGGCATTGTCACCGTACTTTCTCCCTGTGTATTGCCCATACTTCCCATCTTGCTATCGGCAGGAATTGATCAGAGTCGCAGCAGACCCTATGGCATCATCATTGGATTAATTGCTAGTTTTTCTTTTTTCACGTTGGCCTTAACTGCACTTGTGGCAGCCACTGGCATTTCTCCCGATTTTTTACGATGGTTAGCCATTATTCTCATTATGTTTTTTGGTTTAACCATGCTTGTACCACAACTTGGCATGTGGTTTGAGATTATCACAGCAAAAATTGCGCGCGCAGGAAGTGGGGTACAAGAACAGTCAACTCATGCTGGTTCAGGATTTTTTGGTGGACTTATTTTAGGCATTGCACTTGGTCTTTTGTGGACGCCCTGTGCAGGCCCCATACTTGCTTCAATCACAACCCTAGCTGCAACACATGCAGTTAATTGGCATGCGGTGCTTATAACTATCGCTTATAGTTCGGGAGCAGGAATTGCCATGCTTGCAATCATGTATGGCGGCAGCAAATTGACCAATTTTATTGCTCCTCACTCGCAACAAGTACGCCAAATATTTGGTGCTCTCATGATCTTGGGAGCACTGGCAATTGCTTTGCACGCTGATATCATATTCCAACAACTGGCAGTAAAATATTTCCCCATGGTGACCATTGATGATAATGAATTGGTAAAAAAGGAGTTAACCACTGTGAGTAGCAATAAAAATAAATCGATCAACGTTGCAGGTGACACACAAAAAGCTCCCGACTTTGTTGGTATACAACAATGGATTAATACTGCACCTTTAACCTTGGAACAACTTAAAGGACATGTGGTGCTCGTTGATTTTTGGACCTATAGTTGCATCAACTGTGTTCGTACATTGCCCCACATCAAAAAATGGTACGATGCGTATAAAATGATGGGATTTGTTGTGGTTGGTGTGCACACTCCTGAATTTGAATTTGAAAAAAATCCTGCAAATGTGCAAAGTGCTGTTACACGTTTTGGCATCACCTATCCTGTTGCACTCGATAACAATTACGCTACATGGAAAAATTATGATAATCATTATTGGCCAGCACATTATTTAATTGATCAACAAGGCATCATACGGGAAACACATTTTGGCGAAGGGGAGTATGATAAAACAGAAAATGCCATACGCACCTTACTCGGACTTGCATCACAAGTTGAAACAAAAAAAGAACAACCAAAAACAATGATGCGCAACATAACACCTGAAACATATCTTGGTTATGAACGCGCTGCCGGTTATCATCCTTCAATCGAGGTCGAACCTGATCAAACGAAAATGTATGATTATAAAAGCTCACTGAACGTAAATCAAATTGGACTGAAAGGATTGTGGAAAATCGAGCGCCAATCAATCACTTCAAAAAGTGAAAACAGTAGCTTAGATTTGAATTTTGTTGCCAATCATGTGTATGTGGTGATGAAATCAGATGCACCACAACTAGTAACAGTATTGCTCGATGATAAACCATTATCTGCGCAATACAAAGCGGATGATGTAAATAACGAAGGTAAAATTATGGTTAATAAAGCCCGCTTGTATAATATCCTTGATCTTAAAGGCGATTACGGAAATCATACATTAACATTAATAGTTCCTGAAGGCGTATCGCTTTATGCGTTTACATTTGGTGGATAGATCAACTTAATTTAAAGTTTGTTGATTTTTAACCCCTCGTTCCATTAAATACATACCATAATAATTGTTATTGTATTTTACAGATTGAGAAAGTGATCCAGTGATACCAAATCCAAGTTTTTTATATAATTGTATGGCTGCTTTTTCTGTTTCTGTCACCCATAAAAAAACATGCGTTATTGAATTAGATTTTTCTAATAATGTAAATAATTCTTTCATCAATTGGGTTGCTATGCCTTGTTCTCGATATTCAGGAATCACATAAAGAGATGATACAATCGCCAAATGCTTACACATCGAAAAACTGTTATACTCGGGAAACGCAGCGACCATGCCAACTAATTTCCCATCATGTTGAGCACATACAAGCCATCGATTATTTTGTGCAAAAGCATCAGAAACTATAGTGCGCCAATAGTTTTCTGATTTATCAGACACATCTGATTCAAACATGCCAAATGCAAGAGGCTCTTGCATGATAGCTTTTAATCGAAGCTGTTTGTATTCTTGCCAGCGATCTGGATGCAATTGAATTATTTCAGTTTGTTCGGCTGCATGAGCTGCGATAGCATAGATGATTGTTATACCTGCTAAAAAAAAATTAATGTTCATGTATTTGCTTTCGTGAAAAAATATCGGCATAAAATTAGTAAGCTAAAAGCATATCATGATCATCACGGTTTAAAAGAGATATTGCCTTCCCCGTTCGCCCTGAGGAAAGGGCACTTATCGCCCGAACTTGAAGGGTAAATCATTTTTTTAAATTTATTAGGACTGATCCTTCAACTCCGCAGCCGAGCTGCTTCATTCAGGACGAACGGATAGATAATCACTTTCGAGAGATTGTGATTTGAGAATAATTACCGTACTCATGTTATTTAGCGAAATTCATCAAAACACTACATTATTGATACATATTATATTTCTGAATAAGGTGCAAAATGGGCAAACTTATCATTCCTGCAATGCCCTTATTTTCTTTTAATGCAATTTTAATATCACTGGAAGATAATTCTTTCGTTTCGATATTTTCAAGCACATGAATAATTGGTCGATCATCAACAAATCTTGTGAACATCGATTCTTCATCTTTTTTGCACAGTGCAACGATAAACGAGTGAACAGGAAGCGCCATAGTTGAGCCATTAGTATGTTGCGCATAATGGGATGGAATTTTTACACCACGCATAAAATTTACCGCCCATTCAGCTGATGAATAAGCGTGCATAGCAATCACACTATCAGAACCCATAATGCCAATAAATTCTGTGCCTAAAAATGCTGGCTTTACTTTATCTTGAGCATCAGCAACAGTAAGCAATTTTTGCAATTCAAGCGGTGTAAGCTTGGTAACAATAATTTTGGCGTGATTTGCAAATGCTGCGCATAACATTTCAAGGCGAAGTTGCACATCTGTTCTTTGCTTAAAACTATCGCCACCCCAACACGGATACACAATCACATAATCACACACATTTTTTTGTATAATTTCATGTACAAATGCTTCATGCCCCAAATGCAAAGGATCAAACGAACCGACATAATAACCAATTTTTTTGTGCGCAAATGTTGTTTGTAAAATATTTTGTTGATGCAAATGCTCAAGCACTAAAGCGTGTGAGTTGAGAGCGTACAAAGAAAATAGGAGTGCACACGCTACATAAAACAACGTACGAAATAATGAAAAAATATTTTTTTTATTGCTATGCTGTTTTGCATTACACATATTGAAAACCCTATTCATTTACTCAATTGCATCATAATATCTCGAGCTTGTGCATCATTTAACCATACCTCATGCTGCAATAAATATTTGTATTGAAAATGTGCAAGCTCTATATCAAGTTCATCTGCTGTTATTTCTGTTGCTTTATAATGATAAGCAATGCTGGGAATACTACACTCTGACATTGCATCAGATACTGTCTGCACATGCTCTAGCAAATCATCAAAAAAAATAACCTTGGATGGATTTAAGTTCAACTCTTTAATATATGCAGCCAATGCAGCACCTTTTGTACACCTTCTTGCCGTAGCAAAAACTCCTTTATAAAAAGATGGATATCGTCCATTTTTGTGCGGCAACTGGAAGAAATTAATAGTATGAGGATTTCCCACACTAATATCTATACCGAGTTCATACAATTGGGCAAAACGCCATTTTTCCATGTTTTCAATGCAATGATATGAGCCCGACAACATATGCGTCAGCACAATAACGTGAATATTTCTACGTTGCAAATCAGTAATAATGTGAGTTATTTCAGGTTCTATAAGTTTTTGCTCAGACATAAGCAATAAGACACTATTGATATATTTGCGATACTCAGCATCTTTGATCGTATCAAAATAAACATTTTGAACCTTGCTGATACTATCACGAGGATGCATACGCCTAGCCACATCTTTAGATACTATTAATGTTTCATCAACATCAAAAACAACTAATGCATCCTGATCTAAATTTTGTAAAACAGATTCAGCTTCTTTGATAGAGTAAATTACTCTGATATCTCCACCGAAAAGATTCATTGATGACACTACAAATGAAAATAATAAAAATAGTGGCCATAACATACTTGTGTCCTTGATTATAGAAAAGTATTTATTTAATCGTTCGTCCTGAGGGGCGCAGCTCGGCTGCGAACTTGAAGGATAAGTCCTTATAAATTTAAAAGAAAATTAATTTTATATCTAGAAAAATATATTTTGACCATCCTTCAAGTTCGGGCGATAAGCGCCCTCCCCTCAGGACGAACGTGGAAGGCAATATTCTTTTGGTAGATAAACCTAATCATAACTCTTCTTACATCAAATTAAATTAATAAGCCGCAAATAATCCAATTTTACACCGTCCATAAAGAATTAATAGGAACTGCATACAAATTGACCCAAAAGGCCCCTTTCTTTCCACATCTTCAGGTTAAAATGGCCATCAATGCAACCCTTTTTCCTTCCTTCATAAACCTCACCTCCAGGTTAAAAACCCCAAACTATCCATAATTCTATCTGAAATAAATTTATTGACAGTTTGGCAAATACCTGTAAAATAAGAAGTGACATAGTAGGAAAGCGTGATTTTCCTAAAAATGATGTTTTTATCTAAAAAATAAGGGGTTATTATGAAGATTTCAAACTTTTTCAAATTATTAGTTTTTGTTTTGTGTGCAAATCAATCAGCGGTGCATGCATATGCAGAACCTACTCAAGCTTCAATAGCAGGTTTTTTTCCTGGAAATCTCAATCAAGCTTGTATCTCTTTCAGTAGAGATATTCCAAGAGAATATGTAAATACTTTTTTTCAAAACGTAGCTGGGCAAGCTCCTGGTTGTATGATAAGTCATCCAAGATTAATTGAGGAGCTTGATGTTACACCCGAAGGAAATTTATGTGTAACAAATACTCTATATAGTTTTTATGTACATATCACCGAAGAGCAGCTACAGCAAAGAATTAATGCTGCTAATAGAGCAAACTTATTACCTTAAAATAGTTTTAAATGGAGGTTACTATGAATATTTCAAACTTTTTCAAATTGTTAGTTTTTGCTTTGTGCGCAAGCCAATCAGTTGGTTATGCAATGGAAAGATCACGGGAAGAGAGACCAAGAGCAGGAAGATCTATGCCAGCAGCATATATAACTCGTGCTAATGATAATGATCGAGATACCAATACAGTTAGGGTTCGTTTTAACAACAATCCACCGCTCAATGATGTTCTGTATGTTAGAAATACCTTGGGTAATGCCGTAAGCAATAGACTTAGAATTAGAAATAGGGAGAGTATTGGTGGATACTCCTTAGATTCTGATGGCCATTTTGAAGTTCATATCTCGGCACCCAATCTTACAAGACGTCAAATACTTACAATAGTTGAGCCACTACTTAATTGATAAAAAAAAATCGAGAGTTGTTGTCATGCAATGCGACAACAACTCTCGATCTCTTATTTACCAAACAAAAAAATCAACTAAAAATGTTTTTTAATCTCTTCTTTTATTTCCTCAATTATTTGAAATCCAGTTGTGCGAGCAACTTCTTTACCATCTTTGTAATAAAGAACTGTTGGCAATGATTCTACAGAAGATAATGCTTCTCTTTCAGCAAATGAATCAATATCAATTTGACCAAAATGAATTGCGTCATGCATTTCATGCGCAACTTCATGATATACCGGTTTTAATTTTTGGCATGGTGGACACCACGTAGCTGATACTTTGATTACAACTGGTTTATCCGATAAAGCAACAAATTCATCTAACTGTTTTTTGTCTGCTATATCAATGATTTCTGATGTAGCAGCTTGAGAGGTAACAGATTCTGTTTTTACTTGCCCAGTGGTTGTTTTTTTGCCATGCCGAAATTCCTGTAATGCCGCAGAACCAAAATAACGAATCATGCCAAGATAGGTAGGCACTGAAAGTACTGCAATCAAAAAACTAAGTAAAAGCAACAATATTGATTCAAGCCGACGATGTTTCCATGTCGATATCGCTGCAAATAAAACAAGCCATATAAGTGCACCAGTAAGTATACAAAACTGTAATGTTGCAAAAATATGACGGAGAACTAGAGGAATTGCAGATGAGATTGCACCATAACTTATGCCCATGTACACAACAAAAATAAGTAATGCTATACTGATTTTTTTTAGTAACGCCATCAACAGTATCCTTTATTTTAATGGTTTATGGTATAACAAAAAGCTGAGTTGCCACACCTGTTTCTAAACTGTACAAAACACCAACAATATTGAGTATACCATTTGTAAGCGCATTTTGTATCACTTTTGATTGCATGACTAACTGATTTGCCTGATACTGTATATTTGCGTTAATCGAAAGTTCAAGAGCATTGGGCGCATAAATATCAATTCCAGCTTGTTTTATAGCTTTTTCAATAGGGATAAGAACCGCATCAAGATGCCCACCTGGCATCACAATATTTCCACCATTTTGACGTAATCGATTTAATGCACCTATTACAGCTCCGCAATGGGTATGCCCCATAACCAAAATTAAAACTGAATCAAAATGGCCCACTGCATATTCTATGCTATCAACAACTACATCATCCACTACATTTCCTGCCACACGCGCAACAAATAGTTGACCTAAACCTTGGTTAAAAACTAATTCAGGTGGCACTCTTGAATCTGAGCAACTTAATACGATGGTTAAAGGATTTTGTCCTCCAACAAGTTGCGCACGCGCTTGAGCATACGCAGGATCATTCACAAATGATTGATTAGCTGCTTGCAGATTTTGCCACACACTGCATGGCGTACATGAGCCTGCTAGGTTCAGATAAATAAAAATAAGCCCAAAAACAAGCTTACCTATATGTTTTTGTAACAAATACATACATTTTCCCTTTTTTAATGAAATAATGATTACCTCACTATTCTATTATGATATTTTCTCATGCCTTAAAACAAGGGTTGAGGGAAAAACATAGCTAGATAACACAAGAAACAGCCATGTTTGTGTATCAAGCATGGCTGCTCTAATGTGATCATAATTTCATGAAAAGTTCTACGTCAAAAATTCAAAGAATTTTAACGTACTAAAATAGAGCAGAAACCGATTCACCACATTGAATACGAAGTATTGCTTGCCCTAAAAGAGGCGCAACTGAAATCGTGGTAATATTTGCAGGAACTGTTCCTCTCAATGGAATAGTATCTGCAATAATCATTTCTTCAAGAACTGAAGCACCAATTTTTTCCATAGCCTTTGATGAAAAAACCGGATGTGTAATTACGGCAAATACTCGGCGAGCTCCACTATCTTTTAATAGTTGAGCAGCTTTTACTAATGTGCCACCGGTATCACACATATCATCTACGATAATTGCATCAGCATTGGTAACATCTCCAATCAAATTCATAGAACCAATTACGCCAGCTGCCGCTCGTTGTTTGCTAATCATTGCGATATCAGCCGGAATTCCTTTTTTTTCCAATTGCTTTAAAAATTTATTAGCTCGATCAACGCCACCTGCATCAGGAGATACAACCACCACATTTTGCAAATCTTTTTCTGCAAGATAAGGAATAAAGACTGATGCTGCATACAAATTATCTACTGGTGCATTTCGGAAAAATCCTTGAATTTGACCACAATGTAAATCAACTGTTAATACACGATCAACGCCCGCTTGTTCAAGTAACATTGCTACGTCAGCAGCTGAAATTGGCACACGTGGCGTAGTCTTACGATCTTGGCGCGCATAACCATAATATGGAATTACTACTGTGATACTTCCTGTTGATGATCTTTTCATGGTACGCACAAGTAGAAATAGCTCCATTAAATTATCATTAATGCTTTGTGTTGCTGATGGGCATGTGGATTGTATGATAAACACATCTCTGTTGCGCACATTTTCTTGAATCTGAATTTGTATTTCGCCATCGTTAAATTTTTGTACTAATGCTTTTCCTAGTGGAATATGTAAATACTCAGCAACTTTGTTTGCAAGATCCATTGTCGCATTGCCTGAAAATATCAATGCTTGCTCACTAAACTTAGAATTATCAGAGCACACCGCAGGGCGCGCCTGTGTTTGCAAGTTAGATGTACATAAAATAGTTAAACTCATTATTACTATTGAAAACGATTTATTCATAAATCTCTTTCGAATTAAAAAAGCAAATAAGGTGTATCTGTTCTATTTTTTTCGTAACGTTTTTTGTTAAACTGATAGAGTCTTGCTGGTCTGTGTTTGCCTCCTCGTGTTATCGCTGCTGTTTGATGTATAAAATCCATTTTACTCATTTTTTTACGAAAATTCCTTTTATCTATAATGATATCGAAAATTTGCTCATACAGGTTTTGCAACATCGAAAGTGTAAATTTTTTCGGCAATAACTCAAAAATTATTGGTTTTGCAGTCACTGTCAATCGTAAAACATCTAAGGCTTGCGCATAAATTTGATCATGATCAAAAGGAAGAGATGGCAGATCGTATGCAGAAAACCATTGAGCTTGTGCTGCATCATCTGTGGCGACTAATTCAATTTTATCTGAAGCAATGAGCGCAAAAAAAGCAACGGTGATCACGCGCCCTCTTGGATCTCGATCAGGATCACTAAATACATGAAACTGTTCCATGTAAATATCATGGATTCCTGTTTCTTCTTTAAGTTCGCGCATTGCTGCTTGTTCAACTGTTTCATCACCTTCGACAAATCCTCCCGGAATAGCCCAATGCCCGACAAAGGGCGGCTTTTTTCTTTCAATCAATGCAACTTTTAACTTTCCATCTGCATAACCAAAGATAACGCAATCAACAGAAAGCGAATAATGTGATCGTTTATGTAATTTTATCATTTTATCTACCTTAATTTTAATTTTGTGTACTTTATACACTAATTAAACTTGACAAATAAGTCAACAAGCTTGTACCATTAGATAGTGTAAGTTTAACACTAAACAAAAACTAAAAAGGAACCCTTATGAAAAGATGTATGCAATTGTCATTTATGAGCATTCTGTTACTCAGTTGTTTATCTATTTGGGCCCGCGATATAAAAGTGGTAATTGCCTCACAAAATGCTCATAAAATTCAAGCGGTCAGTAATGCATTTAAAGATAAATTTCTTGATGACAACATTCAGTTTATTGTCTACAAAACAGCATCGCTCATCCCTGAACAACCAATCGGAAAAGACGTTGCGCTCAAAGGAGCTCAAAACAGATTAAATGGCATAGAGCATGATGCGATACTAAGCGATTATTGCATCGCAATCGAAAGTTATATCGAACAATCTCCAAGCACTGCATCATGGTATGATGTCGGTTTAATTTTATTACGCGATGCATCACAACCAGGCAAAGACATGATTTTATTGACCAAACCAACACATATTCCACATCAATTTATTCAGTTAGCTGCACAGATGTCTGATGCCACCAAAATCACTGCTGCAGGTTATCCGGTTACTATTGGGCAAGCCATTGCAAGTAGTTTTACCGATCGCACCATCGATTCACACGATTGGCATAGCCAACCTGAATTTGGTGGTGTTTCACGTCATGAATTACTGCAAGAAGCTTTATTTAAAGCATTGCACGTACAAGAAATTAATGAATTAAAGCATCAGATCGTTACGTATCCAGATTTTCCAAAGCCTGGGATTTTATTCTCCGATTTTTTACCAATTTTGAGCAACGCAAAAACATTTGGCATCTGCATCGATTTACTCGCTTCATATTATAAAACAAAAAATATTTCAGCGGTGGTAGGACTTGAATCTCGAGGATTTATTTTAGGTGCTGCACTCGCACATAAACTTGGTATCGGTTTTGTTCCTGTGCGCAAACCAGGCAAACTACCAGGCCCTGTATTCTCTGTAAGTTATCAAAAAGAATATGGCTCGGACACATTAGTTATTTCTCAATCTGCTCTACAAAAAAGTCAACGCGTTCTCATCATCGATGATTTAATTGCAACTGGCGGATCTGCACGCGCCGCTATTGATTTAGTTAAACTCGCAGGGGGCGTTCCGGTAGAATTTGTTTCTCTGTTGCAGATCAAGGAATTAGCTGAAATGGCAAAATTAAGCATTCCATCATTTAATTTGATTGATTAATAATTGCTGGCTTTTTTTATATGTATCTTATATAAATTAAACACATGATAAAAAATGATTTATTTATTCAAGATACTATTATTATTCCTGAACACGAACTAGAAATCACCACAAGTAGATCTGGTGGTCCTGGTGGGCAACATGTGAATAAAACAGAAAGCCGAATCACCATTCGTTGGAATGTAAAAAATACCAATGCCTTGAATGAGGTACAAAAATTGCGTGTGCTAGAAAATCTAGCATCTCAGCTGACCGCCGATGGTGATTTAATTGTGCATAACAGCGCATCACGCAGTCAGCAACAAAATAAAGAGATGGCACTAAAAAATGTAGCCGATAAAGTTCGCAAGGCGTTGCATGTGCCTAAAAAGCGAATGAAAACTCGCGTATCAAAAGCAACCAAAGAAAAACGCCTCGAAAGTAAATCACATCGAGGCGTCATCAAAAGAATGCGTAGTAAAAAAATTCAGTACGATTAATTATTTTAGCCCCCGCAACCACAGCATTTTTTTGCCGTGTGTGGGGTTCATTTTATATGTTCTTTTTGTTGAGGCGATAATTCTTCAAGCTCTCTATTGAGGAAAAAGCTGAGCACCGTTCTAATCGCAACGATCACCGCAAGTAAACCCAAACTATAATAATCAGGCTTAATAAGCGAACCGATAATATCAGCACCCACCATTAACTCTAATCCTAAAACAACACTGGTGCCAAATTGCAATCTAATCTGCCGTGTTGAGAATTTTTTCCATACAGCGAGCATAACTATCTGATATGCTGCAACTAAAGCGCCGTAGGTTATTACCGCTACGCCGAGCACTTCAATAAAATCTTTAATATGTATGAATATTTCATCTAGCATGGTTAGCTCATTAATCATGTTCACATCCTTTTTTTAAAAAGTGTTATATTTTTTTGTGACAATACAAAATATCATTGCAAAAATGCAATCATATCTTATTCATCAAGCATGGTCAGACGTTCATAAAACAGATAACACGACATTAAAATGAGAGAAATTCCCACAACATAATTTTGATAACTTGCAGGAGAAAATAAAAACGCTAACCCACCTGTTATTATTAAAATAAGAATGCGATCAAACCACGTTAGTTCATGATCAGCGATAGGACAAGTACAATCAGCATACCAGTCAGGAAATAAAAACCCTTTAAGCATTTGCCATAATCTAAATAAAACAAAAGCCAAGAACGGAGAGGCCATCATAGCAGTAACTGCATTATCGTCCGCTGTTCTTGGAACCCCTGATCGACCACGCGCCCCTCGATATCCTCTGCCTCCTCTACCTCCGCCACTTGATCTTCCAGAAGATGCGCGACTACCACATCCACACCTAATCGCTTGTATTAAAGATGTAGAAGTGAATGCGAATACTAACAAAAGTGAAAATGCTACTTTACATGTAAAAATTTTGAAGAAGTTCATAGTAACTCCTCCTCTTTAAAAAAAGGATGAATAAAAATAAAATAACGAAAATCGTTAATTTAAAAAAATTAAACGAAGAAAATGAGATAAGAAACACGGGGCATGAGCAATCTCCTTTTACTAAAAATAAAAAGTAGCGCTTGAGGCTATAACTTTTGATAGCTGTAAAAACAGCAGAATCTGATTAAAAATTTCATATGATACAATTTACTATACCAAATTTGATTTTATATTTCAATAGTACACGATAACATTATGCAAACATCAACCACCAAAAGTGTCGACAAGCTTTAAACCTATGATGCCAAAAACAATCAATACAAAACAGATTATTTTTAAAACACTGATCGATTCAGAAAAGTAACATACACTAAATATGATTGTTCCTATAGTACCTATACCGGTCCACACAGCATACGCCATTCCCAAAGGAAGTGTTCTGAGCGATAAACCAAGAAACCAAAAGCTCAGTAAACTAGTAATTACCGTGATAACTGAAGGAATGAGTTTGGTAAAACTATCAGAATATTTTAATCCTACTGCCCACACCACTTCTAACATTCCTGCTATAAAAAGATATATCCACGCCATCTCTAGCTCCTTTAATTATTATTTTTTTATGTGCCAATTTTTTAGGAATTAAAAAAGTAGCTCATATATATTACACGAAAAAACCGGATTCAAGTATTACATGTTAAAACTTGAATCCGATTTTTATTCAATTTTTTACAATAAAATTAAAACAATGTTAGCTTTTCGCTTTTACTGCTAAGTAAGCTTTTACTGTTTTAATACGTTCTGCTGGACTTGGATGAGCTCCCAGTGGAGTATTGTAATACACCCAATTGTAAGCACTATCAATTGCATGACCAATCTCTGCAAAGTAATAACGAGCTGTTAATTGCCATGAATCATAAAATGCTAATTTATAACTATCTTTTTGTAAAACCTCATATGTTTTACCAAATCCATTATCGTAAGATTTTTCTCTGTTTTCTAGATCTTTGAAAAATTCAATCAATCCATCACCTTTATCCATATCTTTAAAGGCAAATTCATCTGCTTCTTCTTCAAAACTTTTATTAATAATAAAATGCGTTGCCAAACCAGCTATTACAAGAGGAAGAAATACTTTAATGAATGCGCCCTTACCGAGCCCATTTAGGCATTCTTTATATCCCTTAGGATTTAGTTTAGAATCAAATAACGTTAAATCACCATTATATTGAGGACAAGAAGCAACATACATAGATACTGGTATTGCAGATGCAATTACTGAAGCAATATATATGCCCAACGTCTTGTTTATGTGATTATATTTAACATGTCCAATTTCATGAGCTACAACAGCTTCTAATTCAGCATCAGTAGATTCTAACAATAATTCATGACCAATAATTATCGCACCAGAGCTGATTAATAATTTTTGTGCTGCTGCGTTAAAAAACCCTTCTTTTTGTCGAGTGACAAAAACGGTAGGAGTAGTAACACCTTCTTTTTTGCACATAGCATCAATATACGCATACAACTTAGGCATGGTATCAGAACTAATAGCAACAGAATCTAAACTTAAAAATGCGGAACGTATATATCTTTGCAATAGAGAAAGTTGTTTGTAGTTTTCTATATCTCTTTGAATGCATCTAAGATCTTCATTAGCATTTTTATCAAAAATTACTTCATAGCGTGAACTTGTTTTAAAATCTTCAAGCTCTTGACGATAGACATATGTGCTCTGTGCGTGAACAATACCGGTACATACCAATAACGATAACAACCAAGCATTTCTCTTTATTTTCATGATATCCTTCATGATTAAAATTATTAATGTTATTAAAAAGATCTCTTATTAATTATAACCTTATTCAATAAATGTTAAAGCCTGACCAATTTTATTTGCACGACCAGTTCTACCAATTCGGTGAATATAATCTTCGTGCGATCCAGGCATATCAAAATTGATCACGTGAGAAACATCATCAATATCGATGCCACGGGCGACAACGTCCGTTGCTAAAAGAATCTTCACTTTATTATCTTTGAATGCAGCAAGAGCCATCTTTCTTTGCGCTTGCGATTTATTACCATGAATGGTTGCAACCATAAATCCGCGCTCTCTTAATATTTTCGATAACTTATCAGTTGCTCGTTTGGTGCGCGAAAATATAATAACTTTGCGAAATTCAACTTTAATTAATAATTCATGCAATATTTCAATCTTCGTGTGCGGCTCAACTTTTATCACATCCTGATTTACATTTTCAGCTGTTTGCCTTGTTTTAACGCTCACCGTAACTGGGTTGCGTAAAAAACCATTCATAACTGATTTGATTTCAGGCGAAATAGTTGCTGAGAAAAATAAAGAATGACGTTTTTGCGGCAACTTATTAACGATATAGCGTATATCATTTATAAATCCCATATCAAGCATGGTATCTACTTCATCCAAAACGATGGAATTGTATTTATGGAAAGATAACGCGCCTTGCTCTTCTAAATCTTTTAATCGACCAGGAGTCCCAATAACAAACTTAGGATCCCTTTTTAGATGTTGCATCTGGGGACCGATATTCAATCCACCGATGCACAACACTGAAGAAAAAGGCATTCCCTTTTTAAAGAACTCAAGTTCATCCTTAATCTGAGCTGCTAACTCTCGCGTAGGAGTAATAATCAACACTCTATCAGTTTTTTTGGTGATCATATTATTAACAAGAGGAATTAAGAACGCCGCTGTTTTACCCGTACCAGTATTTGCTGTTGCAATAACGTCTTTACCTTCTAAGAGTAAAGGAATGACTTGATCCTGGATTGGTGTAGGAGTTTTGTAACCACGATCAATAATATTTTCCTTAAGCTGATCTTCAATTAAAAAATCAGTGAATGCATGCTTGGAAACATACACAGGAGCAACTACTTGCTCTTCAACCTTTTTTATAAAATCTGTTGGGTTGAATTTTTTAATTGGTCTAGCTTGACCCCTACCGCGACCAGAAGATTGAGATCTACCCGAAGAGCGACTTGCGTTCGGTGATGTGGAACGACCATGAAATGGTCCTTTTCTTTCATCAGTAGCTCTATATTCTCTTTTTTCAGTTTTTCGACCACTATTGCCGTTTCTTGACATATATTCCTAAGGTATTTTGTATTGTAATCGATATTTTTATATAGCTGATGAGCTTGTGGCAGCATCTGTGCCACGAGCTCATCATTAATTGCGAGTTAATTCAACTTGAATAAATGCAAAAAATAAATCTTTATATTTATTGTTATATTAAAGGTTTAATAAAGAAGTGTCAAAGCCTAAATAGCAAACTAAGAGCTTATTATCATCATAAGATACCACAACTATGGCAAAATAAAAAACGAGATAATCATGTAATGCTTATTCTTTTTCTCAAAACCATTGAAGTTTGGGGACAAAATTATGTAATAGTAATATGACAGTTAAAAAAAACTTTTACCAAAGGGGATACCTCTATGTATAAAAAAAATAATTGCCTGCTGCTTTATATCCTGCTCGCTCTGAGTACGCATGCAACAATCAGGGGAATCTGTTCAGATTACGCCCATTCCATTTTTATACCACGCCAACTTTCCTACAACCCAATTTTTGAAAATGCTCTCGTTTTTGATAAAAATGAGGACTTAAAATGTTGGGATTGGATATTCTCGGCAAAGCCAATCTACACACAAAATGTTGGTGGAAAATTTAAACGTTATTTTAATATCAATCATAAATCTTGCCTGAATGTACAAGAAAATGGCACCGGTGATGTCGATTCATTATGGTTCCAAGATATTTCTTCAAACACCACGATGTACAGCTCCACTTTATCATTCAATCCAAAACGCAGAACATATGGTTCTATGCTTTATCTTGCATTGGAATTACCGCACAACTTTGAACTTTCAGTCAACACCTCGGTGGTAAAAGCAACCAACAATATGCATATTTGTGAAAGCAACATTAATAATCTTGGAACGGTTCCTGGATTTGAAACCATTACACAAGCATTTAGCACCTCGCCCGCTGTCACGCTGGCATTGGGTAGTCCAACTCTACTCTATGGCAGAATTTGCGGCAGTCATTCGCAAGTTGGCGCAGATGATCTTCAAATCAAATTGATCAGACATATGTGTTCAAATGATGATCTTTATTGGGATTTTTATGGTTTAGTTGGTGTACCAACTGGCAAAGGATCAAAAGCTCGTAATTTGTTTGAACCGATTGTTGGTTCCAATCACGTGCAACTTGGCTTTGGTACAGATGGTAAATGGGATGCAAAAAAATATGATTGCGGAGCATTATCATTCCTTGGTGAACTGAAATGGCGTTATGGCTTATCAGCAAATGAAATAAGATCATTCGATCTATGCGCTAATGGTCAATGGTCACGTTACTTATTGCTTGTAAATGAATCTGCTCCATCTGCACCATTTCAAGCGATCAATGATTTAACGTTCAAAGCAAAAGTCACACCACGCATTTCTGTAGATCTTTATTTGGCTGCTCATTGGAGCACAAAAAAATGGAACTTTGAAGTTGGTTATGATTTCTGGTACAGACAATCTGAAAAAGTATCGTTAACAAATTGCGCCTCCTTTGCAACTCCAGTTGGCATTGCTGATTTACCGGGCATAGCAGCATTACATCCTCATACTGCAAGCACCGCAAACATCTCCCAAGGTGTGTTACCAGGAAGTAATACTATTGTGAGTGATGCGACTTTTATTCCACTTACACTCAGCAACATTAATTTAACCTCCGGTGCGCAACCGCAAAATATATCAAACTCAATTTACGCAAGTGCTGCGTATGACTACACCTGGAGAAAATATCAAACACAAATTGGTATCAATGCATCGTATGAAATTGGCGCTGGAGTAAACACGCCAGATAACGTTTCTGTATGGTTAAATCTTGATCTATTTATGTAATTGAATGAGAAAATAATGAAAAAAAATAAAAGCGCATCATCACTGTATCAAATAATTTTATTTACTGCATTATGCGGGATAACACAATCCACTTTGAGTAGTAATTATCTGAGCACTCCTCCCTTTATTGGTACACCAGGCGTTGGTGCTGGACCCACATCAATTGCATACTCGCCAAATGGTCAATGGGCAGCTGTGGTCAATAGTGGCGCTACACCCGCAACCGTTTCTGTATATTCTGTCAATAATTTAACGGGAGTACTAACTCCAGTTACTGGATCTCCTTTTGCAACTCCTGGGGATGAACCGCAAACAATAGCTTATTCACCTGATAGCAAATGGGCTGCTCTTACTGATAGCGATGAGAACCTTCTAACTATATATTCGGTGAACCAAACTACAGGGGCACTTACACAAACAAGCAACATAACTGTAGCTGGAGGTGCTGATGATGTTCAATATTCCCCTACAATCAATGGCAATACCTATTATCTGGCTGTTACAAGTGCTACCTTATCTGTATACTCACAAACCGGTGGCGTGCCTACACCAATTGATAGCCATGCAGCAAATCAATCTACCTCTGTAGCATATTCCCCTAATGGTGCATATGCTGCTGTTGCTAATAATGGTGATAACACCGTCAATTTATATACTGTTGAAGCAACAGGAATGAATGCAGGGAAATTCACACCAGCCAATACATATACCTTCAGCGAATTCGCTCCTCTATCAGTTGCATTTTCACCTAATAATAATTTCTTTGCAGTTACCGGTACCGACAATCATGGCAACGGTTTTGTTTATATATTTTCTGTAAGTTCTACCACAGCAGTTGGTAGTTATAGCACTGGAAGCTTTCCTGTCTGGGTCACCTATTCTCCAGATGGCACACACCTTGTAACTGCTAATTCTGGGGCCAATAATGTTTCGGCATTTTCAGTAACTCCCTCAACAGGAGTTCTTACCCCCGTTACTGGTTCACCATTTAGCACGGTTGGCCATGATCCTCAGGCAA